>JGI25917J50250_1000063_pt1 | contig 26337 bp, 23 predicted proteins | sample LauGreSBDMM110SN_4_FD_50250 | JGI IMG/M metagenome (IMG submission 50250) | reverse complement strand
CTTCCACGATAACCACTTCCGCACCAACTGCTTCCACGATAACCACTTCCGCACCAACTGCTTCCACGATAACCACTTCCGCACCAACTGCTTCCACGATAACCACTTCTTCAAACAAGATTACAACATCACGTTCTTCAACCACAACAACAAAACAAGGTTTTGTTGGTAGCATGAAAAGCCACTCTAAATTGTCTTACGACACAACTGAAGATGTCGATGCGTCTCATTGGACAAATTTATATGCTTACGACAATTATTCCGAAAATAAGTCAGTAAAACATAATCCTTACATAAATTTCGGAAAGAGCGCAAAATCAAACAATGAAACCGGCTATTCTTCAGCAGGAATGATACATCCTCTCGCAAAATCGGAGAACGATATTATTTTGGAAAATAAAATAAGAAAATGGAACGGCAATTTAGCGGACCGAAACGTTATAGTAAACGTATACGACAATGGTCAGTGGAAATAATTCCGGGGACCCCCTCCTTTAGTTAATAATATCTAGAGTTAATCTTAGATATTATTTTATTGTCGTCTTTTGGATAAAGGAGAGGGCGCCACAGCGCCGTCTAGCAGGACTTTCGCGGTTTAACGTAGTTAAATATCGAAATGTCGAACCTTGGTTCACCGGACATGGATCTTCTTCGTCCTTTTCTTTCCTCCATTTTCAGTTGCAACCATATCATATAATTTATGAAAGTCTTTATCGTCTATGGTCCCTCCAATGATTTCTTTGACCTGAATTCCATTTCCACCGGTCATTATGGCATTTCTTCCACCTGACATGTATAAACCAACAGGAACAACCAAATTTTGTAGTCTTGAATTTGATGGAGTGTCGCTTATTGATGCGCCTCCTCCTTGGTGTTTTTCCTGCGTTTCATTTGCTATTTTTTCCACCGGATATCCTCCGATCCACGTTTTATCGCCTTGTTCTCTAAATATGTAATTTTGTAAACTAGCTTGTTCCATGTATATAATTAAATGATATAATTATATACATAGAACAACCAATCAAGATAGCACTAGATCCTTAAGGAGAGTTTGCAGGGCAATTTTGGTTCTCTAGATCGCGAATACGCCTACGAATATCTTTTGATGTTTTTACCTGACGATGTTCTTTCATATAGTCAATCATCTTTGCGACGTCCTCTTTGTTCGTTACCATTTCGTTTAAGCAATTTTGAACATAGGTAAAAGTGAGCGGCGCATACTCTTTTTTATCATAGACTTTGAGATCACCATCGCTTATACAAATTGTGTTGTTTGCTAAATCGTTTTTACTCATATAGTCGCATATCTCTGATGTAAGATCGTGCTTCATGTCTCTTAATTTTCGCGTATTTTCATTTACAACCCTTAATTTAGTGTCAATGGCCGTCCAGCGTTTTACATTCTCTATAAACTGTTCCTTTCGTGACTTTACAATTGCTCCTGATTTTTCGTAAGTTTCGGTCATTAAAATATATATATCGATTATATATTATCTAACATGTACGACCGAGGAAACATAATGACAGAAGATGAAAGATTAGAAATATTAAAATGGGCAAATAGTTTTATTCCAAAGCCTGGCGTTTTTAATAATTCTCGTAAAACTAGAATTCTGCAAAATAATAGAGGTGACATAAATTTATTAGAAATGGATAAAGATCCTGATGTTGATGTACCGCCTGCTGTGTTTGCAATAAAAAAACGCATTGAAAAAAAAGAAAATTTGCAAAATTTTGAGCATGATACACACTTTGGTCATTTTATGTCAATTATTTTTAAAGGCGGGTATATTCACAAACATACCGATCCGAACTATGACGAAAAAAAACTTTTTCACGTAAGATTTAATGTTATAATTACTCTTCCTAAAAAAGGTGGCACAACATATTATGCAGGAAACCAATTAGATTCCAAGGAAGGTTCATATGCATTATGTAGATCAGGAATAGATTATCATTGGAGCGATGTAGTTGAAGGTGATATTCCAAGAATTGCACTATCTTTTGGTTATGCACTACCAAGTTGGAAAGTAAATGATTTGTGTAGTGATCCTAAAATAGGCACGTATAAAAAACTATATCCTCTTTTTGATACATTTTTTTCATAAATGATCCATCTATCTTTTTAATAATGTCTTTTTATTTAAACAGACATTATTTATTTTTTGCCTTTGCGGCTAGTGTTTTTCTTGCTTTTCTCGGGCTCCTTATCTAGTCCTCCTTTCTTATATACTTTTTTTGCGTCTTTCATTGCGTCTCCTAATTTGTAGTTAGGTTTATGCTTATTGCCAGCATAAGTTTTTTTAACAAGATCGGTCCACTCTGACATCCTCTATAATATACCAATATATTTTATTTACGATAACGACGGCTTTTTCCGTTCTTCTTTGTTCCTCTGCGCTTTTTGCCGCCCTTCTTTGTGTCGCGCTTCTTGTACAAGTGATTAGCTGCCACTAAAACAACAGGAACGCCTAAATCAGTTATCATGTTACCTCCCTTCTTTAACATCATGGCGTCACCTCCCGCAATTTGTTTCATGGCAATTGCGTTGTTACCGCCACCAATTGGATGTTGATCCTTCATATCACCAAAAACGGCGATACCACTATCGGCCGCACCTACGCCCCCTTTCATAGAACAACGACGCTTTTGAGTTTTTCCGCCAGATTTGCAGTTAGACATTATATACTATGTATATAAATTATTTCTCTAGTTCTCTAAATCAGGATATTTGATGCTAAATATATTCTTATTCTGGAAGAGTTTGATAAGGAGAAATAAATTGGCTAAAATGATAAACAATAAAAAAACATTGTAAATACAAATAAACCAAACGTATAAATAGATCTCATTATAAACCATTGTTCCTAGAGGTTTTATGATTTCTTTTACGTCTTTTCGAATGTCTTCATTTTGAAAGAATTCAATACAGGTGTCGCGTATATTTTTCATTTTTATTTCAATCGTTAATGATTTACTAGATTTTAAAGGTTGTAACCAAACGAAATGTCGAACCTTGGTTTTCTGCTAATGCAAAAACACCGTGGTTTTCTCATCTCCGTTAAACATTTCCCAGAAATACCCTTCTCTCGGCCCCCAAACCGATCGATTATACATATACCGAACGTTAATCACGACAAAGCGCCCATCTTCACGCTTAAACCATGCGCATCCTCTTAGATTGTCATTGTAATTCTCGTTTAATATCTGCTTTGCTTGTGGACGTTTACGTAACATTTCATATCGATGATCATCCTTCGGAAATCGAGAAACTAGACAAAATTTTCCTCTGTTCGTCCAATATGCTTCTCCTGTATACAATTTTACATGATCAACAATTTCCTTGGGAAGGATGTTGGATAGTAGTTCTGTCATTTTTGGTTTCGAATTCTTTTTTCTCATGAAAGGCTTTCAATTTTCCGGATTATTCTTGAATACTTAAAACCATATAAAAAATGAATACGCAATATAAGTAAAATGGAGGAGATTTACGATACCAATGATAAGTTCGATTTTGAAAAGCTCGTCTTGTCAAATCCGGTAATGTTAAATGGCAATTATTTTATTCGGTTCTCGATAAATGGCAGGTCTAATCTGTATATCCAACCGCCTAGATGTAAGACGCGTCAAGGTATTATAAAAGCAGGAAGGAAATATTATTCCGATCTCATGTTCACGAATGAAAACGACCAGTTTATACGTTGGATGGAGAACTTGGAAAACCATTGCCAGAAATTCATTTTCAATAATCGCGACAAATGGTTTGAAGGCACAATGGAAATGCACGATATCGAGAACTATTTCACATCTCCTATGAAAATATTCAAGTCCGGAAAATTTTATATTGTTCGTACCAATATCAATGCACAATTAGGTAAGCCAGGATTNAAAATATACGACGAAAATGAGAAAGAAGTTGANTTTGAGACGATCACTGACAATACTGATATCGTTACTATATTGGAATTTCAGGGAATAAAATGCTCAGCACGAAGTTTTCAAATTGAGATCGAATTAAGACAGGTTATGACTTTAAAACCGAAAAATTTATTTGAAAGATGCATTATTAAAACGGACGATGGATTACCATCTACCAATCGAGTTGCCTTATTGTCAGAACATGAAGATGAAGTTCAAGAAGGTATTAATTTAGCGACAACAATTGATGTAAGACAAGAGGATAATGTCAGTTCGGATGAAACCAAAGACATTGTCGTAGAGGATAAATTTATAGAACCAGAAATTGCGGCTGTGGAAAAACAAGAGCCAAATTCTCTTTTAGAGAATGACGCTCCTGTGGATTTAGAAAAAGAAAACGTCCAAACAGTCTTTTCTGAACCCCCCGAAATCCAAGAAGTAGACTTTAATGTGGACGAACTTTCTTTGTCAGAAACGGTACAAATAAAAAAGAGAAATGAGGTATATTATGAAATGTATAGAGAAGCCAGACGTAAGGCCAAAATAGCAAGAGATTTAGCACTTTCTTCTTATTTAGAAGCAAAACGTATAAAAAATACTTATATGCTCGATGATATAAAAGATAGTGACGATAGCGATTTAGAAACAGAAATAGAAAAGGAAAACACCTTATCTGAAATTTAGAGAAATTAACAATATAGTACAAAATAATTTTATCATCCGTTTATATATAACAAGATGTTTAAGAATATTGAACGTGGGTTTTCCAAATTCTTCACTAATGAGCGTATCATCATTTTAGTAATCTTTCTTATCCTTGCATGGGGGCTAATAACATACTCCGGATTTAAGGATTTCACAGTAGATGCTATGACTGGAACCAACTACACCCAGTCTGCTATGCCGGCTCCTCTTATGGAAAGCACATACGGCGGCGAGATTGTCTCTGCTTCTATGCCCACTGAATATCAACAACCGGTTGAAGGATTAAATACTACTCCTCTTTCAAATGCTTCTTCCGATGATGGACTTACTCCCGTCGCCAATCCTAGCGACTTGTTGCCCAAGGACCAAAACAGCCAATGGGCATCACTTAATCCGAACACCATGAACAAGGGTGACGTTTTGATGCCCGATCTTCTCCAAGCTGGTTACCATATTGGTCTTGATACAATTGGCCAGACTTTGCGTAACCCCAACCTTCAGTTGCGTTCTGATCCAGTTATCGCCAAACAGAATATTGGCCCCTGGAACCAGAGCACCATTGAGCCTGATTTAGGCAGAGTGCCTTTGGAACTTGGTCAGGGNTCGCAATAAGCAGGGAACCAAGGTTCCCCTGCGACCCCTCCTTAATCAGAATTTAATACTGATGTGCAATTAATAAACATGGACTTAATTTCATGTTTATTATATCCTTTGTGTATTTTAATATAGCACTTCATTATATACAAAGTTACAAATGGACGATCATGATATTTTAGGATTTTCGGTATTAATTATTTTTGGACTATATTGTTTTTACACGTATTACGAATCGATCGAAAGTTTTCAATTAAGTTGTATTGTATCTACTGTGGACGGCAAAAAATATTGCGTTCGCGATCGTAGTCGGTTACAAGATGCCGCTGATTTGCTAGCGTCTGTTACGAAAAAATGTGTTGCATTAGTGAAATACGTAGGAGAAAAACATCCAGAAAATGATGGCGTTAAACGTTTGGTCGCCGGTTTCAAATCCGATCATATTATGGAGACGTTACCCACAAGTTCTTACACTGCATATAGCGAGAACAAGGGAGAAAAAATTGCCTTCTGTCTGAATTCTGCGAAAGATAATAACGAGAATTTAATCGATGAAAACACGTTAACGTTTGTTGCTATTCATGAACTTTCTCACATCATGACGCTTTCTATTGGCCATAAACCCGAATTCTGGGAAAATTTTAAATTTCTCCTTGAGAATGCGAAAGAAGCGGGTNTTCATAATCCGGTTGACTATACTAAAGCGCCAGCTGAGTATTGTGGAATGAAAATAACAGATAATCCTTACTATAACACATAAATCCGGGGAACCAAGGTTCGACGTTTCGCGGTTTAACTTCGTTAAACCTCGAAAGTCCTTCTAGACGGCACTAATGCGCCGTCGTCGAACCCCCGGACGCGCCCTCCTTAAACAAATAACGTCTGAGAAGATATCCCAGATGTTATTTCAAATTATATCCTGAATAAGGGAGGGGTCGCAGGGGAACCGTAGGTTCGCTGCATGATTGATCGCATTGCGCCGGCTACTGTTTTTTTTGCAGAAACCTGCGTGGATGGAATTGAATAAGTGGATAACGCCCTCACAAAACTTAACGACGGCGTCTTCGACGAAGAAGAAAACACCGGGACTTGTGGATAACCCGCTTTCGCAATTTGAACACAAATGTTTTCATACAAAGTCATAAAAGAAATATTATGATGACCGGCTCGTAAACAGTCAACAAACGCATCTGTAAATACTCCTTCGTAATCTCGGTCTTCAGCGTCATACATATCGGAGGACGGTTGGTTATCTTTGCTTCCGCTAAACATAAAAATATTTGGGTTTGTAAAGACAAAATTGTTATTATTTACTTGTATAAATTTCCCAGGAGAAATGTATTGGTACGACCAAGGAAGATTACACACCGTAGCATCGTAACAACTATCAAATAATAAAATTGTTCTGCATTGTATTGTTTTTATGATTGAATATAATTCGTTGTTCATCACAAAGCCGTTTTGTGCGTAATCAATAGGAACAATTAAGTTATCGTATCCGCTGCTTTGCGATTTATTTGGAACGCGGGATCCATGACCACTATAATGTATCCAAACTTCAGCTAAATTGGCCGATTGCGCGGCTAATGCCTTCAAATTTTTTACTATGTTCGCGCGTGTTGGTTGTTGCGCAGTAGGAAGGTCATCACGCAACATCGTTATATTTGATCCGTCGTAATCATAGGCGTCCAATAGCATGTTTTTCATGTTTATAATATCGTCAATACAACCATTCAACCTGATCTTAGGTACAGATGTATAATTGATGCCGATCAAAAGCGCTTTTTTATTCGCCATTCTATACACTACCCTATAAATATATTTCCCCTAAAAAATTGAACTCAGAAAATCTTTTATATTTAGTAGTATATACTAACTTACGAGCATCAATCGAGTTACAAAACTATGTCTCTGCTTACAAAACTATTTAACTATATTCTTCTCACCACAAAAAAATATGGTATTGACGAATCGCACGGAATGTCTCATAGCATGAATGTATTGCATTTTGCTAATAATATTTATGAGGCGGAAATACAAAATTACCCCATTTTGGAAACACACGAAAGGATTATATACGTTTCTGCCATCATTCATGACATGTGCGACAAAAAATATATGGATGAAGACGAAGGATTATATAATATTGGTTGCTTTTTGAATGATAAGATTGAGCCTTCTGAAATTGACGCGGTAAAGAGAATAGTTCGCACCATGTCTTATTCGAAAGTAAAAAAGAACGGATTTCCTGATCTTCAAGAGTATCAAATGGCCTATCATGTAGTTCGTGAAGCTGATTTATTATCCGCCTACGATTTCGATCGCTGCATGCTATACAATATTCATCACAATAAGCATAATAAGAATAGTGAAAATATTGAAATGATAAACGCGTTCAGTGACGCACATGAATTGTTTCATAAACGCGTTTTTAAGCACGAAGATGACAGCCTTTTGATTACAGATTATTCAAAGGCCATGCACAAAGAATTATCATTATTAGCGCACACTCGAATTAATACGTGGAAAAAAATGATACAAAAGACCACTATCTAGCAAGGAACCGACGGTTCCCCCGTAACCCTCCCTTTCTGTAAAAAAATATATACAGTATTTTCAGTTTTTACAATATTTCTATAGCTTTTTTTACAGAAAGGTAGCGGTAGCGTGAGGAACTATCAGTTCCTTGCTCGGCAAATTTTTTGATGTACATACACTATGCTCGCAATCATCTTATGCATTATAGCGTCGAAATTCTTCCGCGACGCCGTTTTATACGCCAGAAACGCAGCCAAGCGATCACTATTTTGCATGAACGCGTTTACATTCGCGCGTTCCCAAAATTTAAAATGATTTTTGTATTTCTTGAAGCCCTGTTTTGTTGAACAGTCCCATGCCATAGCTACTGTCTCAATGATGTATCTTATCAATATCTCCTTTGTGATGCCCTCGTCACAGTAATCCAAAATCGCATTTTCTGGGTTTGTTATGTAGGTCTGGTAGTAAGTTGGGAATACATCAATAACATATTTGGCCGGAGTTCCATGGGTAGCAAACTTTTGTAACGCATCCTTTGGCATCTGCTGAAGCAATCCAACCAATGGACAGTGAAGAAACTNGTGTCTCTTCTCGCAANATGAGGGAAGTTGATCAAATGTCGGTGAAACGTATTTGTCGAACAAGTATCCAGGCCCAGATAGCTTTTTTGCGACTGGACGTTGGAAAAACTCCATGCAAAATGGCAGCAGATCCTCTGGAGCCTTGTCTAGACGGTTCAGCACGTCGATTTCGTAAATTTCGTCAATCTCTTCGGTTCTCTCTTTTTCGTAATANTCCATCTCGTCGTAGAAGTCTCTCATGCCCATGGAGACGGCGTCGTATTTATCAAACTTTACATATTTACTCTTGGTGTAGTTCCTTGTGGAAGAAGCGGTAATGATCTCCATGATTGATTGTATGATTTACCATTCATCAATTGTATAAAAAAGTTCTCAATTTTCTTGTTTTGAGAACTTTTCTTCTTCGTAACGTTCAATATTCGAATAATAATTATAGCTTTATTGTATATAAAGTAATGGAAAACACAGATACAAAATTACCATTGGATAAAACTATAAAGCTCTGTAAATTAAATGCGCTCGGAAAAAAGGAAGCCATCTTTGTGTTTCGCGGCACCACAGAGCCAATTGCAAATATGAAAGATTTATTTAGCGATATTGAAACACAGGAAATGATAATAGAAAATACTAAGATCGTTTATTCTGCTCAACAAATCCACAAAGACGATTCGATACGCGTTTTGAAAAAGAAGATCGTCAATGAAATCGGTATATCTGAGATGTTTTACGACGAGATCTATTTGTTCTCCATCGTCCGCACAAAAATCAATTTACTCAAGCTCTATCAAGAAATCACAAACAATGAGAGGATCGACTTTACACACGATATGTTATTGCAACTTTTACAGAACTTGGATATTGATGACGGCATGATCAACGAATTCAATAAGAAAGAGGTATATAGATATAACGACTTACTTGCATTTGATATTCAAGAACACGAACAGGAGATTAAAATCCCTTTGGGTCAAAATTTTACCCGCTCACGGAATTTTTTATTTTCGGCTAACCCCTTTGATTTGTGTGGAAATTCTATTCCTCTTTATAAAACGAACGCTGAAAATCCCCTTTTAATCTTCGAGAACCAGCTTGTATTAAACTATGGCGATTTTGAGAACAACACTATATATTTCTGCGCAGCCAGAGACGTTTTTGATTTTGCATTGGCGAACCATATCGATGAGGAATATATTTCTCAAATTTACTACCCCTTATTGGCAAAAAAGGAAATCTTACGTAAATCACAGATCGCAGAAAACGAGGCCGAACTCGTAAAACAAAACAAGGCTATTTTGAAACCACAAACATTGAAACTCTATGAGATCATTGATGTCTTTTATGATATGCATTATTCCCGTAAATCCGATATATCCTATTTGGAAAGAGGCGTGACGTCATTTCAAATTGTTATTCATCCTTCAGCGAAGAGCAATTTACCATTAGAAGCGATCTTTAAAAACATTCACGCGAGCAAGGATATGGCCTTCATAAAATACAATCCGGGCAGCAGAAAGGAGAACATTTATCGCCTTTATTGTGAGCAGATTTCGAAATATGGAAAGAAAATCCCTTTTTTGCCGAGTAATCTCATTATGAGCTTATCCAAGCAAATCGGTAAAAATCGCCAAATATCCATTTATACNCAAAAGACNTTCAATCTATCATTGAATGACGTTTTCATTGACTTCGAACAAAACGGTAATATTATCATTCGTTCTGACCTAAAGACCGCACTTTCGAAAGTAGAGTTAGGTGAGTTCATAAAAGAGACATTAAACCCGGTGATCCAGAACATGAACGCATTTTTAGAGAAAACGGGCTATACGATTGATCCGTTCTCAGGTTTCAATAACGAAACCGTGGAAATTATGGATATCAAATATAAAACCGCGATCAGTAAAAAGCGCGAGTTTAATATAAAAGATAAAATCGGATGTTTAACGACTGTTTTTGATGTGATTAATGCGGACGCAAGCGATAAGGTGGTTCTCAAGTTCAAACGCGTGGCCAATTTTCAAAAGATGGATGCCATGGCGTCTCTAATCAATGAGATATTCCGAAGAACGAATAGCCAACAGGCGGTAATTGAAGCCTTGATGCAAAATTATAATTTGAGCGCACAAGAGGCCGCCGTAAAAATTGCCCAGTTTTTGAACGGTCACACCCGCATGCATGGACATTTTGTAAACAAGTCATTTGATATTGCGGAGAACCCTGGGTTTGATACCGTATTTCAGATATTACCGTTTGAGAACAAGATTGTCGCTGAGATCGATGGTATTAATTCGGTGGAATATCTTGATGTCATTGACGTGTACATGGATAGCATTTTTCGAATGACCCAATTCCCCGAAACATCCTCTATCACCGCTGCCAAAATAAAACAATTGTGTACAAAAGCTGCCAAATTTGAAGACGAACCGCATGTTAAAAATGTAGTTGTTCCTATTGGATTACCTTCCATTCAACCAGTAAAATTCACCGGAAAAATGAAATTTCCAGGCGAAGACGAAAATGAGGACGACGAAGAATACAAAGAAGAAGAAGATGACTTAATCGTGGATGAAACCGAGGATATTGGTTTTATACCCGCTGAAGAAGAAGACGAGATGGAAACTGAACCCAATATTAAGAATGTTCCTGCGTCTGCAACTGCGCGTCCTCCTGTCGCTCCCGCCGCCGCGAAACCCAATGTTCTCAGTAAGATTGCGGAAGCGGTTGGTGTTGTTGAGGTTGCAAAAGAGGTGCTTAGCCCCGAAGAAGAAAACGAAGAAGGCGATGAGGGTATTATATTTGACGAACCTAGTCCGGAAGAAAGTCCGTCAGTTGCCGTGAAACCTGAGACACCAGAACAAGAGAGTAGTCCCGCCGAAGAAGGAATTATATTTGATGAGCCTAGCCAAACCCCTGACGAAACAACACCGACTTCTCCTGAAGCATTGAACGGACCAAGCAAAACCGTAGAGGATAATTTGGTTGTCACTCCTTCCCCTGAGATAGAGGAGAAAGCGGAAGAAGAAGAGGAAGAAGAAGAGGAAGAAGGTATTATATTTGAAGAAGAAGATAGCGACGACGAAGAGGAACCAAAGCAAACGGCCGGGGCCGAGCCATTGAATGGTGAGATCTTTGATAATAAGCCGTTTAAGAAAAATAAGATATTCTTTAATAAAATGAAAAAGCTCGAACCCCGCTTGTTTTTAAATAAGCGTGACGGCAATTTCGATTCCTATGCTCGTTTGTGTCCAACAAATACAAATCGCCAGCCAGTTATTCTCACCAAAGAAGAAAAGGAAACCATCGATCGCGAACATCCGGGATCGTATGATAAATCAATCAAATACGGAACAGATCCGAAAAATCCCTATTATTATATTTGCCCTCGTTATTGGTGCTTATTGACGAATTCTAGTATTACAGAGGAAGAAGTGAAATCAGGAATGTGTGGTAATATTATACCACCTCACGAGGATAAAATCCCTAAGGGCGCCTATGTGTATGAATTCACGGACAATAAAGTGCATACCGACAAAGAAGGCAAATATGTGCCGCATAATCCGGGATTTATGGAGGACGGTAAACATCCCGATGGTCACTGTCTTCCATGCTGTTATAGCAACTGGAAATCACAAGGTCGTAAAGATAGAATAGAACAGTGTGAAAATCCGGATAAAGATAAAGCACCAGAGCAAGACGGTAAACAACAGAACGTGTTATATATTATGGGTGTTGATAAGTACCCGAAACAAGGCCGATGGGGGTTTTTGCCTCCGTCCGTTGAGTTGTTCTTGGATATTGATCATAATAAAATGGTTACCAAAAATAACCCGGCATTGGTGAAACAAAACACTCCTATTCTTTTACGTCATGGTGTCGAACAATCTATAAAACAGTCGTTTGTTGGCTGTATTGCCGATATATATTCATCTCAAAAGGGGGTTCCTGTGCCGACTATCGCTGAAATGCGAAAGATTATTGCAGGTGCGATCACATTGGACATGTTTATTCAATATCACAATGGTTCTCTTACTTCCGTTTTCCGTTTACATAAAATAAAGGTGCCCGAAGATATTATTCAAAGCCACAAAGACACTGTGTTCTACAAAAGCATCGATCTCCAAAACGAGAGCCAGTTTGATTTATTGGAAGATACGGTGGCCGCATTTGAGAACTTCAAAAAATTCTTGATGGATGATAATTCAGTCATTGATCATAATTATTTATGGGATGTGGTTACGTCGAAGAACCCGAAACTATTCGATGGCGGGTTTAATTTGGTGATCCTTCGCTTACCAAATAACGATATCACAGATAATATCGAAATCGTTTGTCCCGTGAATTCTTACTCGAAAAACTTTTATTCTCCTATAAAAGACACCATTATACTATTGAAACGCGATGAATTCTTTGAACCCATTTATTTGTATGAAGCCAAGGAGGGTAAAATATTCGTGAAAAAATCTTTCCGAGAAGAAAGTTCTATCAAGAATGTAAAACAAGTACTCAAGATCATAAAAAACTCGATGAATAGCTATTGCTCACCCCTATCGAGTATTCCTCCAAAAGTTTATACGTTCAAGAAGAATTTACTTGTCACGGAATTATATCAGGCGCTATCGAATAACAATTATGTTGTTGATCGTCAGGTTATCAACTATCAGGGCAAAATCATCGGCCTTACAGTGAAAAAGACACCCGAGGATACTAGAGGAGTGTTCGTTCCTTGTTTCCCTTCCGCGTCAATCGCCAACGTACCCATCGAATTTATGGAGAAAGATATATGGAATGATTATCGAACCACCGTCGATGAATTGACCGAGATCAATGCTGTGGCAAAAATACCGTGCAAACCGATTATTAAGATCGTTGAAAATAACACGATTGTTGGCATCTTGACAGAAACAAACCAATTCGTACAGATTTTTCCCCCTTCTGAAAATACCGCAATCGATGAATTGGAAACTATAAATAATACGAACTATATTGTGGCGGATAAAGTTCTCACCACTTATAACAAAGGCGACGAATTACGTGTCAAAACAATTAAAAATATTAAATTGGAAACGGAATTATATAACACGTTCCGTAGCACTCTTCGATCCCTTATCAATAAGCACAAAAATTTGGCATTGCGCGAAAAGCTTATCAAAATCGTAAATAATACGAATTATAAATACCTCGATAAATTAAGGACGGTCGAAACCATATTGAAGCGTGTATGTAAATCAAATGTGGAATTCGTTGAAAACATACCAGAAAAGCTCCTGAAAATGTATTTGCGTGCCTCTGAAAATGAGAAGGATGCGGAAGAGGCGGAAGCATTTTGTTTGATTGGCGATAATGAAAAATGTAATCTTATCCTTCCGAAGAAACATTTGGTTAGCGACGCAGACAACGAAAAGGTATATTATGGACGAATGGCTGACGAATTAATCCGATACAATCGTATTCGTGTTTTTATGTTTGAACCCAAGACCTACTTGAATATTTCGAATTTGAACTATAGTATTTATGATACCGAAATCATTGTGTTACAATCTCTGTTGACGCATGAATTTTTCGAGAACTTGATCCCCTACCAGACAAGTAAATATGTGAAAAACATCACATACGAACTGGCTGCCCCAATTGACACGCAGAATTATTTGAATACGAATGTTGTCCCCCTGAATAAACAAACTTTGGTTCAGAGAAATACCAACGATGTTGCCGCGATGAAAACGATGTGCGTGAGCGAAACGCGCGATATTTACGGAAACAATATGAGTTATTGGAAGCAAATATTCCCCAAGACCGCGAAAGAAACAGTATTGAATAAAGAGAACGCATGTAGCTTTTATTTATTAACGACAATTTTATACGAAAAAACAGGGAAGGTGTATTCTATCACGGATTTGAAAACGATGTTATGGAAGAGTTATTCTGAATACGCTGGCGTTTACGGACCCAAGATAGAGAATATTTTATTCAAACAAGGGAAACATAAAATGATAAAGGCGATCCAAAAAGGGTTGTTTACATTTGAAGCCGCAATTATGAGCGAGGATTATTATGTTACAAATTTAGATATATGGATGATCGCGCATAAAATGAAACTACCCATAGTATTGTTTTGTGAGAAGCCGTTTAAGAATATGGTTTCTGGCGTAAAGTGGTTGATATTGAGCGGGGAATACGATGAAAAGTTTTATTTTGTGCGATCGCCTATTGTAATCGAGAATAATCTTGTTCCCGTTTATCACTTTATACAGCCTGCCCTGAAATTCGACGAAGTCAAAGGGTTTACAGGAATGATCGAAAGTGGAATACGTGGAGGCGAAGAATATAAAAAGAGCATGGTTTCGTTAGATACATTTTTACAAGAGTATGTTATACAAACATAGATATTTATATTTTGATTATATATAAGAAATATAAATATGACGAAACTTACATTTGGCGGAATAGTAAATAAAACTCCAGGTAAAAATTCATTCGTCTCGATTATGCAAATGTTGAAGAATGATCGTTGTAAAATAACGAGCGTATCTTATTCTTCGTTGAAAGGATTTGTATTTAAATTGCACATTGAACCCGAAAAGGGTAAAATGTATTTAGATGAATGCGATGTGGAATTCTATGGACTGAACTGCAATAAAACCGCATTTGATGCGGATGTGGATACACTTATACTCAAATTGGCTATACTTCATAAAACAGAGGAGATCGAATTAGAACCCCACTATGTGGCAGTATCTGGCGATAAAAAAGACAAACAGGCCGATATTTATGCAGATTTTTTTAACGAAGCTATCCTCCAAAGCTATGTCTACGAAAAGACGGTTTCAAAGGGCGAACCCATATGTCCTGCGCTTGTCGACTTTTCCCATTTTTCTGACCTAAATGCGTCTATTCCGTTTCTTGATGTACTTGCATCAAGATGTTACGAAAATGATGACGCAAAACCCATGATCGATTATTTAAAAGGCCAGCTTACGAGCGTTCACGACATTGAACTCGGAATGATTGCCATGGAAATAGCAAACGATTTTGTTTCATTTTATCATGCTTATGATCAATCGATTGGTGCTTCGGACGATTATGCTGCTCAAACTATGCTTGAAAATGGAGATCCCACTCCGGATCAGGTAAAATTATGTGATGAGGTTATGACCCAAGCCGTTCGTTTATTAAACGAAACGCGATGTGTGCATTGTGATTTGCATGGTAATAATGTAATGGTAAAAACGTATTATGACGGATCTCATAAAATATATCTTATCGACTTTGGTCGCGTAACGTATCTTGACGGACTTGACTCTAATATGGCAAATCTGGTAAATAAATACACAGATGATATCTTTAATGAGCCGCCTTTTTTCGCAGTTCAAGATGGCAAAGTTTCACAACTCGCTCCTTCCATAAAACCCTACACCACAACTTTTACAGAAGAATACGTAAAAACATTAGTTATGCTTGCGTTATCCGTAGATTATGCGTATAATAAATATAATTTTGATTGGGCTGAAAGTTCCAAGATGAATAAAAACTATGTTGATTGTTTCAATGGAAATTCTATAGTCAACATCGCTAACGCATTAAACTTATATTATAATTTGGCGAATTTTTCTGGATACAAAAAGTTAGACGCAAACCAAAATTATGATAGAAGCGTCACTGACATCGAAGAATTGGTCACTTGTTTTCGAAACAAGGCGAATGCTCCGGTTTCTTTATTAAAGCCTACGTCATCTTCTCCTGAAAGAATACAATTTAAAGCAAAAGCCGCTCGACCTATACAAAATGAGCCAAAGAAAAAACAGAAGGTCTTATCAGAAGGCGAATTAGAAGAAAATTCATCGTTTCCTACGATGAATGGGTTTCCGTCTATGGACCTAGGTTCCGAAGAAAATGAAAGCTCTGGCCGTCCTCCTGCTAATATTTTTAAGAAACCGCCGGGGCTGTTTGGTTCGGATAGCGAACCGTTCATAAAAAATCCGCAACAGCACAAAAAGAAATCGGGCGGAAAAAAAAGTAAGAAAAGTAAGAAGGGCGGTCGTAAGCGTAAAACTAAAAAGGTAAGGAAGGCGTGTTTTTAATAGTAGAAAGAAAACATAAATAATACCTATTTTTTATGTTTTATAGGAAAGGGATGGGTCGCAGGGGTTCGACGACGGCGCTAAGGCGCCGTCTAGAAGGACTTTCATGATTTAACAAAGTTAAATCATGAAATGTCGAACCTACGGTTCCCTGCTTAGAACCCCATATCGTATCCGTCGTCACATTCGCCCTGATCAATCGGCTTGATCGCCGACAAATTATTACGGATCTCCAAGTTATTCTTCGCACAAATGTCNGTCTTATCCTCCAAACCGCCGAACATCTTCTCAATCTCCTGATTTTCATTCTTCATATCCACCTCCGCATCCTGAAGATCCTCCATCTCCTTCATGTCCAAGACTAAGTTGAAACATCCTGTTCCGAAATAACCATGTTGACCCATCATTACATTGGCTGAAACCCCGCGCATATGATCAAACTCGGCATGTCTTGCCGCATTCAATAGCACCTCTGTGTGAACCTCAAATGTCGATTTTGAAATCGGACCAATATCGTCATTTAAAATGCCGGATCTGAAAATCGAGACCATTCCCTTCGTCGACGTCATACGATCACACAACAAGCTCAAATGATGGTAGTTGATATAAACATCACTGAATTCCATCACATCCACAAACTCATTATAAATGACTTGGCGAGCGGCCTCAATTCCAAGCACATCAAACACCTCCTTGATATCATTACAGAAAGTTCTGTTGCTATCAATGAAATCCAACGCAAGAACTTCTAATAGGTTACTTCCCGTTGTGTCCATAATCCATGTGTCCTTCTTCACGTACTTGCCTTCTTCGCGCGTAAGAATACGATCGTCAACCTTACGATCCATTACGACGGAGTTCTGTAACTTTCTAGGGATGACGTTACGAATACCTTGAATGCCACGTAGCACAATGTTGTTTAAAATGGTATCCTGGAAGTTACGCAGCAAATAAATCTCATCGGACTGATCAAGAGTGTCAGCGATNCCCTTTGCCTTCTTCGTCTTATTCAAAATTCCGCCGGTCAAACGAATGCGAAACACCAAATTGTTTTCGTTATAATCTGAATAAATGCAAGAGATATCATTGTTGTAGCTATTCTTGATCGCGAAATGGATATCGTCCATGGTGATATTCTTATCGAGAAGAACTTCGGCGTCCATTTCTAAACGAATGATCCACTTTGACTTTGGGAGAGACGTATCATTTTGGTCATCTTCCAAGCAGTCATTCACCAAATTCTCGAACTCATAGTATTGTTCCATAAGAAGACGATCCTCGGTTAATGTGGTCGCTTTGTCATTTGGATCGAAGCAGATCTGCACGCTCTTGACAACGTCAATCAACTTCGTGTGTTCCAACATATTGGCGAATTTGGTCGCTTTTTCTTGTTCCGTTTCATCGAGCGGCTTCAAATGAACCGTGAGCGAAGGATTTTTAGGGTTCTTTGTGAGGCGTAATATTTCCTCAATTCGCGGGACACCACGAGTAACATTTGATTTTGATGCAACACCCGCCAAATGGAAAGTGTTGAGGGTCAATTGTGTAGTAGGTTCACCAATTGATTGACCCGCAATCACACCTACCATCTCTCCTGGATGCACAACCGCTTGCTTATAGCGTAGAATAATTGTTTCTAATAGAAGGGTGAGCGCCTTGCGATGAAAGCGCTTATATACCAAAAGGTCTTTTGGGGTCAAATAATAATGATATAGAACTTCGAATAAGTTCGTCGGAGGAGCAAAATGTAATTGGCGCAATTTATTGTAGTATTCCTCGATCAGTTCGAATGCTTCGAATGGAGTAATATCCACAATAGAGTTAGAATTCAAATTGAGCTGTCCTTGAATATTCGCGATAATGTTTTGGAATGCGACTGGTAATTTTACGGTATTCTCATTTTTGTATTTAAAAACGGCGTCTACGATTTCATCGCGCGCCTTAATCATTTTATCGATATACGTCTTGCACTTTTCCTTGGTTTCGGGGCGCTGTCTTTTCAAACGCGTCAAAGTTTCCTTTGTATACAAATCAAGCAAATCGTTGTGTTGATCATTGACACCGACTATATCGTAGTGAATGTAAATGTCTTCGATGCTCATTCCGGCAAGAGGTACGATCTGATTTTCCGCGCGCGTGCTATCAAAACCATCATCACCATACTTGAACTGTACGATCTTACCTTTATTGTTACGGACAGTCATATCATACTCGACCTTGAGGTCCTCCAAACCCTTTATCAATCGACGCTGAATATAACCAGTCTGCGAAGTTTTCACAGCAGTATCAATGAGACCGATACGACCACCCATAGCATGGAAGAAGAGCTCAGGGGCGGTCAATCCGGAAATATAAGAATTCTCAATGAACCCACGGGCGCTCGGGCTATCATCGAATTTGCTGAAATGGGGAAGTGTGCGACTATCGAAACCATAAGGAATACGCTTACCATCAACGTTGGTTTGGCCCAAACAAGAAATCATCTGAGAAATATTGATTGGTGTACCCTTAGAACCCGAGTCAACAATCATTACGAAACGATTGGTTTTGCTCAACGATTTACGACCGATCTTGCCGGCCTGGTTAGTGGCATCGTTCAAAATATTGTTGACATTGAGCTCAAACTCGGCCATGTTGGACGCGGCCGTGTTATTCTCGAAAATACCTAAGTGCACTTTCTCGATGAGCGACTGTACCTTTTGTTTCTGTTCCGTGATAATATTGATGATACTTTCTTGAGTTTGATTGTTCGCAATAAGATCACTAATGCCGACACTGAATGAGCTCGACTTCATATACTCCGTGACAACGTTTTGAAGATCATCGATGAAGTTGGAGGCGGCCATGCATCCACAATCGTTGAAGATACGATGAATGATACCCTTTGTAGTAGATCCCAATACCGACTTTTCGAGTTGACCGCGGACATATTTGCCGCTCTGGATCTCCAATACATTGTTTGATGTGTTGTAATCCTCGTCGTCGTCAAAGAGCTTTGTCTTATACTTCATGGTAAGCGGGGCCAAAATCTGCGACAGCACATCGAAACTGGTGATCTTGTTTCCCTTCTCGCGCAAAGCATCCGTGTTTACGCGAGGGAACATCATGAGTAAGTTCATCGCGTCGCGCGGCGTGAATGAAATATTGGGACGAGTGAAACGGTAAGATCCCAAAAGCGAATCCTGATAAATACCAATGATAGGCGCATTGCCAGCCGGACTGATCATTTGGTAAGGAATTGCCGCGAGATGTCTCAACTCCGTCTCCGCCAAAACGTTTTGTGGCATATGCATATTCATCTCATCTCCATCAAAATCAGCATTATAAGGCTTGGTGTCACCAACATTCATGCGGAATGTGTCGCCCTTGCTCATAATCTTTACAATGTGACACATCATCGACATTCTATGTAAACTGGGCTGTCTGTTGAANAGCACAGCATCTCCGTCCATCATGTGACGATGAACCACGTCTCCATTTTCCAATCGAACTGATGCGCGATCTACACATCGGAGTGAAATGTTTTCGCCGTTTCTGCGCTCCAAAATTTTAGCGCCAGGCCAAATCTCCGGTCCATTTTGAACGAGCTTCATCAAGAAATCGCGGTTACGATCATTCACGGTTACGGGCTTGGTAATATTCATCGCGATTTTGCGCGGAACACCAAGTTGGCGAATAGACAAATTGGGATCACCAGTAATTACCGAACGAGCACTCTGATCTACACGCTTACCCATAAGATTACCGCGAATACGACCATTCTTGCTGTTTAACCGGCCCATGATACATTGAAGTGGGCGACCAGAACGCTGTGCCATCGGAACTGCTCCCTTTACTTTATTATTTACAATCATTGCAATGAAATACTGAAGAACCGTTGTCATTCCCTCAATCACATTTGGGGAAACATTCGCCGTAAGTTTTTCAGCCAGATCCTTATTTGTCTTGATAATGTTGCTGTAAATATGGGTGAGATCATCCTCGCTTCTTTGCTGAGCGTCATGCTTAACAGAAGGGCGAACTGATGGTGGAGGTACGGGGAGAACTTGACATACCATCCACTCGGGGCGAGACCAAACAGGACTAAATCCCATAAATGAAATATCCTCATCGGAAATGCGCTTGAAAATCTTCAGAATGATCTCTGGTGTCAATCTCATGTTGATTTTCTTGGTCTCTGACGAACCCTCCGTCTCGATGTTTTCCCAAATCGCATACAAAGTAGCCATACCCTCCAATTTCACTTTATCTGGCTGTTTGCAACCACAACCATCCTCGGTTTTCTCACCACACCGCTTGATTTTACCTGCCAATCCAAATACATAATCCCAACGGTTATCCGAACTCATGTTAAGAATATGCTTATGGTGATTTTTATTGATGAGTAATTTACTGCATTTGAAACATACGCACTTTGAAATCTTCATGATTTCCTTGATATGCTGAATAAAGAACACAGGCCGCGCCAATTCAATATGACCAAAATATCCAGGTGTATCAATATAGGTATATCCATCGGTAGGACAGATAATTCCCGGCTCCAAAACGCCCATGCGCGGATCAAATAGACCGCCCACCACCGGTTTGTTATTTATGTATGTATCTCTCGAAGTAACCTCGACTACTGAGTTTTTTCGGATTTCCTCAGGAGACAATATACTAAATTGAACACCAATGATTTTTGAAGGAGTTTTAGTGTCATTTGGTTTATTTTGTTGCAGCGACATCACTAACTAATATATATTATATTGGGATTATTTATATTCTTTTTCAATTCAATTTTCTAATAGAGTGCCCAAAAAATTGAATCATGAAAAGTAGTTTATTTGGAAAGAAATTAAACACAGTTTTCTATAAGTTCTAAAATGCCAATCACTACGAAGTTGTTCTCTAAAAACTCTTCCAAGTACAATACCCGTAATAACAAAAAGAATAAGCTCAAGAAGAATGGTGGAGATTCGGACAGTGATGACGACTTTGTGATTGATGAGGATGAGGAGGAAGAGGAGGACTACGAAACCATGAGTGAGAGTTCAGAGGACGAGCGCGTTTCAAAGAAGAAGCGCGGAAAAACCAACAAAAAGCACAAAAAGAATTTCATTGACGAACGCGATGATGACGGCGACGAAGATGAAGATGAAGACATTGAGGATACGGAAGACGAGGATGATGATGAGGAGGAAGACGAGGACGACGAAGATGACGAAGAGGAAGAGGAAGAGGAGGAAGTAGTCAACCGTTTTGAGCTACAAAAATTCTTGGCGAAGATGTTCCCGTCCAAGTACATGCAGAAGAAGGTCGAGAACTCTGTTTTGGAAGGTGTCGAAAATGAGCAGAAGAAGTCCAAAAAGTCGGCCAAGAAGGCATCGTCCAAGCGTACTAAAAAGTCCAAGGCATCATCCAAGCGTAACGTTGCGCGTCGCGTCACGCGCGATAGCGATGAGGAAGACGAGGACGAAGAGGATGAGGATGAGGATGAGGATGAGGATGAGGATGAGGAGGCAGGGCGGGACAAGGTTGACATCATCTTTTACGGCAATGAAGGATTTTATCAGGACCCCGACGAGTATAATGACGAGGATGATGATGCAGATTGTGACAGTGACGATGAGAAGGCGTTTATGAAGGAGAAGTATGAACAGGTAGAACTTCCTTCCGCGATCACTTCGAAGTCAGCAAAGAAGGATAAGAAAAAGTCGAAGAAGGATAAGAAAAATGCCAAGGACGAAAACGCTGATGTCACCGATGTCGAGCAAGAGTATTTGGATCTCCTTGAGACGAAGAAGACGCTTACCACCCAGCTCAACAAAAAGCCCAAAAGCAAGATCTTGATGCATGCTGTGGAAGAGTGCAATCGTTCGATGAAGAAGTTGGTGAAGAAGGCGCGTATTCGCAACGCGAAGACTTACCACAAGCTCATTCACGACGATAAGCAAGGGACGAACGAGATCGATTACTTCAAGAAGAACCTTTCGAATAAGGAGCAACTCCGAATTATGAAGGATCTCAAGGAAGTGAACTCGTTCATGAACATCGACCGGCCTTATCGTTTGGCGCTTCTTGAGGCCAGGATCCCTCCCAAATTCAAGGCCATTGCTCTACAAAAGCTGAACGCATTGAAGCACATGGAGCCCGGCGACAACGAGTACTATAAGATCAAGAACTGGGTGGATACCTTCATGCGTATCCCTTTCTGTAACTACAAGAGCTTGACTGTCACCATGGATGATGGTCTAGAGAAGTGCCACGATTTCATGTCGAACGCTATGAAGACACTCGATAATTGTGTGTATGGCCTCAATGATGCTAAGCTCCAAATCATGCAAATGGTCGGACAGTGGATTTCCAACCCCAGTGCAATGGGCACGGCAATTGCTATCAAGGGCCCCATGGGAACTGGTAAGACTACTCTGGTGAAGGAGGGTATTAGTAAGATCCTGGGTCGCGAGTTCGCGTTCATCGCTCTTGGTGGCGCGGGCGACAGCAGCTTTCTGGAGGGTCACTCTTATACTTATGAGGGAAGCACATGGGGTCGTATTGTTCAGATCATTATTGAGAGTAAGTGCATGAACCCGGTAATTTACTTTGACGAGTTGGATAAGATCAGTGACACCCCTCGCGGCGAGGAGATTGTCGGCATATTGACCCATCTTACTGACACGTCTCAGAACAGCCAGTTCCACGACAAGTACTTTTCAGATATTGATTTTGACCTTAGCAAGTGCTTGTTCATTTTCAGCTACAATGAGGAGCACAAGGTGAACCCCATTCTCCGTGATCGTATGTATCGCATTCAGACCAAGGGTTATGATGCCAAGGAGAAGATCACGATCGCTCGCAATTACATTCTNCCCAAGATCCGCGAGCAGGTGAATTTCAAGGAGGAGGATGTGATCGTTCCAGACGATATTATTAGTTATATTGCTTCCAGCGAATCGTTGACTAAAGGCGAGGCTGGTGTTCGTAACTTGAAGCGTTGTTTGGAAATTATTTATACAAAGCTCAATCTGTTCCGACTGGTAAAGGCGGATGCGAATATCTTCGCCAAGGATATCGATATCAAGGTGGAGTTCCCATTTACTGTCACAAAGAAGCATGTGGATGTGTTTATTAAGAATGAGGAAAACCAAAACCAAAGCATGTTAGCAATGTACTGCTAGGCAGGGAACCTAAGTTCCCCTTCGATCCCTCCTTTGCGTGATTAAAATATAATAAAACAACATAAACATTTTTTTATTATACATATAATGAGCGACAAGATTGATATTGATGTTCATTACGACAATGCCATTAACATCAATGAAGAAACGATTGATATCATGTATAGAATAAAATTGGAGCTAGAAGCAAGATCAAAAGTGGACACAAATGGGGATTTGCGCGTTATTATTAAAAAAATAGAGGATTATTTACTCTCCCATTGTGTTCATTGTATTGTGCATGATTATATTGATATTTCTCATGAAAGAAGTACATTAATTTCTTATTGTGAAAAATGTTATACAACAATTCCGTGAGAATTATATTTGTAAATAGTATAGTACAATTGTAAAATGGAACACATTACGTGGGATCTCATTTTTTCGTTTTGGATTGACATATGGTTTGTATTGTATTTCTTTGGTTCCAACTTCAATCATCCCGTATCTCGATTTGCGAAACGAGAAATGTCTCCGTTATTTGCGTTTTATTTAGCCACGGCGTTCAATTTATTACAGCTCGGTGGTATTATTCATAAAGGCGTAAAGACAATCACGATCGTGCAATATATCATTATGCTCGTTGGAATGAAACTCATTCCTATTGCGATCATGAATTATAAACATTACCCGGTAAACCCAGTACATGATTTGTTTGTGCTTTTGGTAGTGTTTGGTATTTATAATTTGTATCTTTATAGCCGAGGCACGCATATGTACGAGATTTATTCTAAGATTGAAAAATCCATGGTAAAGGGAGAAAACAGAACACCTGTATTCATTCTTTTAGAAAAGATTAGAAGCTATTTCTAACTCGCGTCAAAACATGGAGAAAATTGAAAAGGTAGTTTAGATGTTAATTGACCGAAACAATTATCAAAAATCATGACAAACGACGATCTCGGTGGTCTATTATTGTTTGGCGTCGTTGTCGCTATCGGCATTTCGTTATCCTTGGCATGTATTTATTGTGGAATAACCGCGTTGCGAATTAGATGTAGTAGGCGAGAACCTCTGGCCGAAAATGAAAATCCCGTGTAAAAATTAGTGCCGCTGGTATTTTTTCTTTGTAAAAATATAATACACTATGCATTATATTTTTGAAGCAGGCATTGTGGGCATTTATAGCGTTATCGTTTATAAAATAGTGTCTCAATTTATATTTGAACTCATCCCTCTCTTATTTGTAGTGGGATTTGTCAAGCATTTTTTAGGATTTGAACTCTCGATCCATAAGGTATATTGCGAATACGGAAACGCATGTAGCCATTTGAGTAATAAATATAAGAACCGCGTTGCAACGAACATGAAAATGATTGCCGAAGAAAGCATGATAGAAGGCGTGGCGTTTGTGGTNTTGGGTTATTTTTTATCACTAGTTACTAAAGATCGCCTTCTTATGATTTTTATGGTCGGGTTTCTGCTTCACGTATTTGCGGAATTATCGGGCGCACATAAAAAGTTCTGTCAACGTTGCGTAAGTGAAGAAAAAAAGTTTCACATTAATGCGCTATTGTTTGAGGAACGCCATTTACGTTAAAATATAAAGAGTAAAAAGCATATAAAAAAGTAGATGACTATATATTGTTCCCGAGTTTAGCTCAGTTGGTAGAAGCATCTCACTGTAGTGGTCTGTAGTAATGAGGAGGTCACCTGTTCGATCCAGGTAACTCGGAACCCATGGCGCCGATGATGTAGTGGTAACATATAACCCTTCCAAGGTTGATCTGGGGGTTCGATTCCCTCTCGGCGCAAATTTATATGTCTATTGGATAAGACATATAAATCATTTTTTTATATATTTACGTGTGGTTCTACCCAATTTCAGTTTATTCTTTTTCGTTTTATTCGCGCGGTTCGTCAAATGGAAAAACTCCTTGACATGGTACATCATTTTTTGTGCGACAAATACGTCGATTTCGTAATTTTTTCGAACCGTTTGTTCTCCTGTTTTTCCGTGTAATTCAAACCAATCTTCCAGGTAATCGTTCATATTATGGTTTGTATTTTTCATAAGTTTTTTAAGAACAGCCGACGATAAAAAACGATCGATAATTGTTTTTGTTATTAATTTGTGATGATAACCCAATGGTTTTATGTAATATACCTTTTCATTCAACATCTCTTTATAATACGTATTGTCCAAAAAACATATTTCTGTTGTCTTTGGTATCATCGTGCAATTTATCAATTCGCTCCATGTTTTATCTTTTGTTGTTCTCGAAATCTCCACAATTTTATTATTAATCTTGAATGCAGAAATAGTTTTATCAAAGACATCTTCTGTTAGTTTTAATCGATATTTAAAATAAGATGTAATAAGAGAAACCCATGGCGGATTACAAATATTATTCGTATAGATATAAATTTTATCACAATCGCCCTCTTTTTTTTTCAAATACAAATAATCCAAAATGTTGAGAATTCCGTAACGCAAAAATTCTGGATATAAATCTAGGATTTCATTAAAACGGTCTTGCTCATTTTCACTAGAAAAATCGAGAATGTTTTTCAAACCGCTCCATAATATGTATAAATCCGAGAACGACCCGATCGTTTCGTCTAAATCAAATACTATTATTTTTTGGTATTTTTTTACGTACGTCTTATTGAAACATTTTCCTTTATATACGTGCAAATATTTATTATCATCAATTGTTCCGAATGACATTATTCAATATATATAATGTCATATTATAAGATTTACCGTATTTATATTCCCGTTGA
>JGI25917J50250_1000061_pt1 | contig 26550 bp, 20 predicted proteins | sample LauGreSBDMM110SN_4_FD_50250 | JGI IMG/M metagenome (IMG submission 50250) | reverse complement strand
AAAAGCCGACAAACCCAAGAAGACCGCCAAGAAGGAACCCAAGAAGACCGCTGCTACCGTCGTCGCCGAAAAACCCTCCGATAATGATCTCGACGAGGAAGCTTAAAAAATATAAAAACAAAAAAACAGAAAAAGGGGGAACCCACCCTTTTTTCTTTTTTCATAACAAAATAATATACAAGAATCACAAAAACAATATAAAAATAATTGGATTACGAAACAATATATGTTATTTATTATAATAGCGCTTTTATTCTTACAAAGCAATGGACTTCGATCCATTTCCTCAATAAACTCTCGATCNTTTCTTTCAATGGAATACGACGCAAAGATCAATTCGGCGTTAAAATTCAAATCGCTATTAAAAGAAGATAGCTATAACAAGCTTGTTGAGAAGATAGACAAACACGAAGTATCAAAGATATATTTTTCGAACACATTAAACAGCGTGATTTCAGAGAACAAAGAAGAGAATGGAGAAATCATAGAAGATTTTTCAGTAACAAAAATCAATCCTTTTTTAACGAATTCCCTTTCTGATCTATCAATAAAAAACAACGTGCAGGCGATATTTTTGCAAGACCCAACCCCATCAACAGGTGATTTTTTATTGAGAGGTGCTTTCGGATTTTTCGAGAGCTATATCTTTCCTTTTCTGTTTATTACGTTTATAATTACCCTTTTTCAAAATAGAGCAGGATCGGGAGGAATGCCTGGAATGCCAGGGTTTGCGCAACCAAAATCCATAAATTCGGATAAATTAACAGTTCAAAAAGCAAACATAACGCTGAACAGTTTCGCAGGAAGCCCAGAGATTTTTGAAGAGTGTACTGAAGTGGTTTCTTATCTCAAAAACGACACATTGTATAAAGAAGCCGGAGCCGAAATACCTAGAGGAATTTTATTGGACGGTCCGCCAGGAACTGGAAAAACACTACTTGCCAAGGCGATCGCCAGCGAAGCTGATGCCAATTTTATTTCTGTGGCGGCCAGCGAATTCGTGGAACTCTTTGTGGGAATGGGGGCGGCTAAAATTCGTAATCTTTTCAAGAACGCAAGAGAGAACACGCCATGTATTATTTTTATAGATGAAATCGACGCAGTTGGCAGACAACGAGGCGCCGGGATTAATATGGCGAATGACGAACGAGAACAAACATTAAATCAATTATTGGCGGAAATGGACGGATTTGCCGATAACGAAGGCGTATTGATTATCGCCGCGACAAACAGAAAGGATGTTCTCGATAGCGCGCTATTAAGACCAGGAAGATTTGATAGACTAATTACTGTTCCTTTACCAGATCGAGAAGCAAGAGAACAAATCTTTAAGGTTCACAGTAAAAATAAGAAATTCGACCAGAGCGTAGATCTAAACACATTAGCCGAATTAACGCCTGGCTTCTCTGGTGCTCAGATTAAAAATTTAATGAACGAGGCCGCAATATTCGCAGCAAAAAATGGTTCATCAGTAATAAAACAAGTCAATGTTCTCAATGCGTTAGACAAGGCAATTGTTGGGTTAGAGAAAAGAAACGATACAAGATCTGTAGAATCTAAATTGCGCGTATCTATTCATGAAGCAGGACATGCAGTTTTGGCAGCTCTTTATGTCGAATACTTTGAATTAAAAAAGGTTACTATTCAAAGCACATATAACGGCGCTGGTGGTTATACGCTTTTCAACGAATTACAAAACATAACCGAAAGCGGTTTATACACAAAAGATCTTTTGAAAAAGAGATTGATTATTGCAATGGGCGGCAAAGCGGCAGAAAACATTTTTTACGGAGAAGAGCATGTATCTGTTGGTGCGGTTCAAGATTTAAAACAAGCAAATTCACTAGCGCAGCGAATGATAGGAAATTACGGAATGGGAAGTAAATTGGAAGTATTTTATAATGAGAACATCGACAGTGAAAGAAATCCGTTTTTGGGTAGATCTTTATCGGGAGGACAAAAGTATTCAGAAAAAATAAAAGAGATGGCAGATAAAGAAGCACTTGAATTGGTTAATGACGCTTATCAAGAAGCAAAAGAGATATTGATACAAAACAAAAAATGTGTCGATGAAATCGTTGCCTTTTTGTTACATGAACGCACGCTTTACGGGAAAAAAGTATATGAAATAATAGATCCAAAACGAATATATTAATTATTCATTCGATTTCAATGAATAATTAACTAAAACGAATAATTGACTAAATAATAGGTCTAAAAATTCGCATTAATCTATCTAAATAAACGGCCTTGTCTTTAAATTCGGCAAACAAATCTTCACAAAAATGATATACCTCTATAACTTCGTTTTTAAAAGGATTAACTATTCTTACAACCGGATGTATTAATTTAGATCTATTTTCATTTCCAACACACAACCCGATAGCTCCATTATCTAATTCTTTGTATTTTTCTACCTTTTCAGTTCCGAATTCCAATGAAACTGAATATGTTATAAAATCCTTTGTCTTGAATGTTTGCATAACCTCATCTAATAACATCGGTGCGTGCATGATAGGAACGTTTTTATAATATATAACTTCTCCTCTTTCTGGTTGATAAAAAATAATATCAGAAATAAACGCAAACATCTGATACATATCGGATGACGTATTTATTCGATCCACTATATAATTCGCTAGAATAAATAGATCTTCGTTCGATTTAAATTTTATTAATTCGCACTTATAATTCATGTTGTAATTTATTCGGACAAACGTTTTTATCAAGTATCTAAATCCGTGAATAAACGCACCGGACCCAACTTTATAATCAAACTTTTGCATAAGAGATCCAATAAAAAACAAATTTTTATTATTTTTAGATTCATACCTAACATTTATATCTGGAATTCTTTCTATCATGTCGATTTGAAAACGAAAAATGCTACTATCAAATTTCCAACCAGTGCAATAAATAATTGTATCAAAACTTTTATTGTAGATATTTTGCTCCATATTCAAGTATTTTAGAAGATATTGACCACCTGACGAATTTTGATAAATGCACATAACAGAATTATTACTATTTGTAAAATAATCAATCCCATTCAAACTTTTCAATAAAAACGTATCCATAAAAGGCATGTAAACGCTTCTTAAGTCTCCGCTATAATGAGAACTCATAGCCCAGTCTTTTTTACTTCTCCCTGCCACCAAAACGCTACTTGCTACTCCATTTAATACATTTGCAAGTTCAAATGCTGCGTTTCCAGAGCCAATTAACAAAACATTCTTATTACGAAACTGGTCTATATTCTTTTTCTTTAAGAAATAATTTGGTTTATATTCGGCATAATGTTTTATTTTGTCTTTTACATCAACAATAAAATCTGGAATATTAGGCAAAGACATTCCAGTGGCTATTATTAACTTTTTGCAAGAATATTCACTCGTTGTGTTTTCCTTTTTGTCGATCGTTTTTATAAAATACCCCTTTTCGCGCTTTATTATTTCAGTTACATTTTTATTGAAATGAATATTTAACTCATTCTTTGTCGCAAAGTCATTCAAATATTTTACCATTATTTTTTTTGAGGGGTAATACTTGTCGGTGTAATCAGTAAACAACAATTGTTCATCGTTTAATAAAGAGTTCCAATCGTGTCTCAAATTAAAGTCGGCATTGTCGCTTCCTGTGTATTTTTTATTTACAGATATTAACTTGCCCGAATGTGGATACGCATGAAAAAAAGACCCACACATTGCGTTTCTTTCTATTATAACGTAATTTATTCCAAGCTTTTTAAAATAATACGCGCATTGTAACCCAGCAGGACCGCATCCCACAATAATGTTTTCGTATTCCATATATTTAATATTTAAAAATACTTCTAAACTATTTATGCAATCATTATTAAAAAATACACACGATGTTTATATATTTTTTCAGTTTCTAATAGGCGTGAGAAAGTTCATAAACCACGCAGCTAATATGAACCACATAGCAACAATACTATTTCCTCCATTGTAGATAATCCAACGGAGACCCTGACAGTGTGGGGAAGTAACCAAGAATGGCGCTAGGATAAAACCGACAACAGTGGGCGGAGTGCAAACTGATGCATGCATTCGTGACGCTACGTAAAATACCAAAATCCATGCCACATAAACACCAAACGCAGAAATAAAGGGCTTAATATAATTGCGCCATGCCATTGTAAACATTATTAATGAAGAAGATGCTGAAAAGTAGAAACAAAATAAAGTTGTCAATTTTTTGACGTCACTAACAATAACGTTTGCGAATAACATAAAGATTGTAAACCAAAAAGTGTTCAATTTGTTAACCGAATTTCTCTTGATTTGTTATTCATTTGAAATTGTATTTGCCATTGTTCAAGCAATGCTATAGGCACTTCTGGCAAAATAGGATGAGCCTCCCAAAAATAACGACAAAAGGCCCACTGAAAATCATAGTTATCTGGATAAAGTTCATCATAGTTTGTTTTCAAAAACTGTTCTATTTTATTTGGCAATAAATATAGCTGTTCTTTTGGGAGAACGTATGATAACTGTATCTCAGGACTAAATGCCTCGTGGTTATTTTTTTGTATAAAATCGGTTTCAAAATGCGGAATGAACGAAACTAGGTCCTTAAACAATGGTGGATAATGATACTTATATTTCCATTTCCAATCGGGACATCCCTCCGAATAATATTTATACACCCACTCCAGTCCTTCAATATAATTCATTGCTACAACCTTTATTGTTTCATCATGCAAAAGTGATTTGTAGTATCGCCGTTCCCAACCCTGATCTTTGGGAGAAATGTATTTTTCCTCTGCTCTATAAATAACAGGAACGTTTTGAATAACGTCGTTCTTTTCATCAAGTGTCTTGTCCGGCCAATTGCGTTTATCAAATTTATCTCGTATCGTGTATTCGTTCAATAATAATTCGTGTTCTCTTTTCGCTATTTCTTTCAAAAAGGTTCCTACGTTTTTCCATTGGATTCGATTATTTCTGGATATAAAAAAGCATTCTGGCTTATTTCCAATATATAATCTATATACATCCATTAGAGCCTGAATTCCCTGAGTTCTGATATTCATTGCAGGAAAATGCGGCAAAAAATCATTTCCCAAAAGAAAGCACATGAAAACATAATCGCAAATTCTCTGAACATCATAATTCACGCAGTCCATTTGCGACAACAAACTTCTGGAAAACATTTGCATGTCCAAAAAGTACAAATTACTTGCGTCAGACTTTACTTCAACCGGTATAGAACTTTTCAAAAACTCAGGAGCCTCTCTAAATACATAAATGTTTTTACAATACTTTAACTGTAAAATCGACAACATGATTAGATCGGCGTCTAAACCATAAAGCGCAACTGTTTCTCCCGTTTTATTTTGATCTCGGATATAATCCATAATTTTATGCTCACCTTCTCCTTTATCCGATGAAGTAGAAACNATTATTTTCTTAACTTTATATTTCTNTTCTTTAAACCGAAACTCGTGCTCTAACCGACTTGATAACCGTTCCATAAACTTTGTACCCGGAGTTATAGCCGAAGTGTCCCATTTGCGCGGCAAAGAAGGAGAAGACTTCGACATAAAATGTGTTTTGTATCTGCGTGTTTTTTGCTGGTTCATTTTAGCAAACGGTGCAACACCGTCAAACGCAATAAAAATAGAATTTGACGGTGAAATAGTTAAAATATATTTTTCAATATTAGCAACAACCATATTAATAATACTGCTTTCAAAAACATCGGTTTCCATTTTCTCGGGACTTTTGTTTAACTCATGAACAGCGTCATATATGATAGAATTACAGTCCATATACATGTTGTCGATAGACTGAACGTTTTTAAAATAAGCCAAATTTCTTATTATGTTGGCATAGTTGTTAACGATAAAAGAAAAATAGCTCGGTATTCCCATAACAACTTTATAAATATATAAAGAACTTTGCGTTTATATATTTTATCGAACTAATATTTGTGATTTACAGCATAACGTTGTGTAATTAAAATTTTCCCTCTAAAAATTATCTTTAGTAATATGTTATGAGAGAGTGTCATTATTATAACGCCGTATTGTATAATGAGTAAAAAAACTAAGGAACACAATAATTCGTTAGTATTAAAAAATGTAATAGAGAATAAAAAAATAAACGACCTCCATGAATTCATAAGAGATAAAAACGCACAGATACAAACAATTATTAGAAGCACAATAGTCTCTATTAAAAAACACAAGAATAACGAAATATTTAGCGACAACGACGTTGTTCTGTCTATCAATATTTTGAACGAACTTTATGAAAAGACGAAACAGCTTAACCATGATACGGAGAAAAACATAGAAAAACTTCAAAAAATAATTGATAAACTATCTATGGTAATATGTGGGTTCGGAACAGAAACAATAGATGATCTCTTATTCATAAGTTTTGGATCAGAATTTTTAAATATAAAAACAGAAAACGACATAATAAAAGATAAATATGATCTTATTCGAAAATATATTCATCCAATCGGGTATAAGATTGTACACTGGAAACAAAACCGACGCGCGAACAATGTAACTCCGATTTGTTCTAATAAAATAACAGACGCCAGTATTAACATAGAAGATTCGATCACATTTGAATGCTTTGATGCCGATGCTTCTGTAAAAACATTTTACCAAAAAATATACGGAATACGTGTTATTATACAAAATGATGCATTGCAAAAAGCAATGATAATAAACGGAATAATAGACGATATTCAATTAGACTGCTTCTCAAATTCTTATATAGATAAACGATTAGATAACCTAAGGAGTTCTTCTGAAAAATTAGCAAGAAAAGAAAAGGAAATATTTCAACGTATTGTGACTTCTTTAACGTTCAAAGACATACTTGTTTTTGGTGACGAAGATATTTATAAGAAAATGATAATTGCGTTTACTGATACAAATATGGTAAAAACCTCCAAATTGGACATGACAATAACGCGTTTTTTGGAAATGGACATGTATAATCAAAGATGTTTACTGGTAAATTTATTAATAAACGACGATTATGAAATGCAGTACATATCATATTTATTATACGATCTTATTTCGGTAAATTCGTCAGACAATATAGACACCAGTGAACAAGTTATGATATATGATAGTTTGCCGTGGAAAATAAAGAGCTATTTTAAAGACGCAATTAAATACAGCATAAAGTACACCCACGATATAATTCAAAAATATGACATTAATAAGATCTCTTTGGAACAACAGATATACTTATTAAAAGTAAATGACAATGTGAAGGAAAAGGCTATGACCAAATTAAAGGAAGTAAAAAACAAGTCCGATGAGATGGGAAATAAAGCCAGGCAATACTTAGAGGGATTAATAAAGATACCTTTTGGCGTTTATAAAGAGGAGGCAATATTGAAAAAAATGAAAGATATCAACGAAATGTTCTCAAAGTTAATCACTATTAAGGGCTCTCATTGCACCGAAATAAAAAAAAAAGAGAAATACACAAATGTCGAAATGATAAAATTTATAGATAAGGCTACAATTAACATTGCACATAACGCCGAAAAATTAATAACTGAGAAACATGACGCGTTCTCTATAAAAGAGTTATCGTTAATAAACTATTATATTAATAGTAAATCGAATAAAAAGGCATACAAAATAACAAAAAACAACAAAAATAAATGCATACAAGAAATAAAAGATTTTCTAATAAAAGAAGGAACTTCAACATCTTCATTAATGGAGATCTATGATCTGATAACACCAAACAAAAACGTTTCCTTGACGAGGACATTTAATGAATTGAAATCCGTAAAAAATAGCATTGAAGGGATAGAAACGTCCATACAAAATATTGCGGATGTTCTAGATGAATCTATATACGGGCATCAGCACGCAAAGACCCAAATTCTAAAGATAATAGCTCAATGGATCAACGGAGAACAAAGTGGCTATAGTTTTGGTTTTGAAGGATCTCCTGGCATAGGAAAAACATCTCTTGCAAAAAAAGGATTAGCGAACTGTTTGGTCGACGATAATGGAACCCCTCGTCCGTACGCATTTATTGCTCTTGGCGGATCTTCAACTGCGTCGTTTCTTGAAGGATATGGTTACACTTACATAAATTCGACATGGGGTAAAATAACAGACGTTTTAATGGAATCGAAATGTATGAACCCGATAATATACATAGATGAACTGGATAAAATAAGTAAAACGGATCAGGGTAGAGAAATAATAGGAATATTAACGCATCTTATCGACGGAACGCAAAATGACGTATTTCAAGACAAATATTTTAACGGAATACATCTTGATCTTTCCAAGGCGCTTTTTATTTTTTCATATAACGACGTAGATCAAATAGACAAAATATTATTAGATAGAATACATCGCATTAAATTCGACAATTTAAAACTCCATGATAAAATAGTAATTGCTAAGAAATATATCATCCCAGAAATCAATAAAAAAATGGGATTTGAAGACATTATTCATTTAAGCGACGAAATAATAGAAGAAATTATAGAAAAATATACATGCGAGCCGGGAGTTCGCAAATTGAAAGAGATCATGTTTGATTTGTTTGGAGAAGTTAACATTGAACTCTTAAATTGCAGACAAAAAGAAGACATAACTCTGCCCATTCAAATGACAGTGGAAATGTTGGAAAACAAGTATTTGAACAAATACCCCAAAGTTGAATTTAGAATAATACACGACATTCCAAAGATTGGTATTATAAACGGATTATGGGCAAATAACCAAGGAAGAGGTGGAATAACTCCGATAGAAACAATGTTGTTCCCCTCTACTACCTTTTTAGATCTAAAACTAACGGGTTTGCANGGCGACGTTATGAAAGAAAGTATGAATGTTGCAAAATCATTGGCTTGGAATTTAACTCCATTGGATGTAAAGCAAAGGCTTATCAAATATTTTGAAGAAACAAAATGTCAAGGTCTTCACATTCATTGTCCGGAGGGCGCCGTTTCAAAAGATGGGCCTTCAGCTGGGACCGCAATTACTATTGCGATATTCAGCTTATTTAATGAAAAACCAATAAAAAATGATGTGGCGATAACAGGAGAAATAAATTTACAGGGAGAAATCACAAAAATCGGAGGATTAGAAAGCAAACTTTACGGAGGAATTAAAAACGGGGTAAAAACCTTTTTATTTCCGACCTCAAACAAAGAAGACTTCGATAAATTTATGAAAACATACGAAAACAACGAGTTTACGGAAGGCATTGAATTCATAGAGGTTAAGCACATAACAGACGTGTTTCAATATGTTTTTTGAATAGATCAAAATTTCTTGTTATAATATAAACAATACATATAGAATGAGTTTAAACAAAAATCTGCTTACCCTTTCCTACTTATTTCTTCGTTTAGCGCCTTTTATAGTTGTTTCATTCTTTACGCTCATGTCCATATTTAATCAAGACTTTAAGGGAATAATATATTTAGTTGGTTTGATATTTTCTTGTTTTATGAGCACGTTAATCTACAATTCTGCATCGGCATTTATACCAGGAATACCTCAAGACAATGTTTTATGTAACCTAATGTCATTTAATGATGATCAAAACACATCTACGATGCCTATGGGTCAAAATATATTAGGTTACACATACGCGTATTTACTATATGTAATTATTTACAACAAGACAGTAAACGGTAACATACCATTAATCGCACTTTTCGCTATTCTTATAGCATTTGACGGAATATGGAATTATATATATACTTGTTTTAACCCATTACAATTATTATTAGGTCTTACATTAGGTGTAACGTTTGGACTTATTTGGTCGGCAATAATCATTTCTACTAATGTTTCTGATCTTCAATATTTCAATCAAGTTACAGGAGGAAGTCCGGCGTGTAGTCGCCCTGCAAAAAACACTTTTAAATGCAATGTATATAAAAACGGTCAATTGCTTTCTAGTAACACTGGGGGCGCTGCCACAAAATAATAAATAATTTATTATTACAGATAATAAATTATATTAAGGATCGAAGTAATGAATATTTTTATTAAACCATTCTTTTAATGATAAAACCAGATTTGATCGATGAAAATCATTTGCTATCATTCGAATACTCTTCGATTTTTTTTCAAAGTGCGACATGAAATAGTGTAAAATAGCAACCGTGTTCGCTTTAGAATATTTATCATCGAGATCGGAATAAGAAAAAATTGGATAGCCTTTCTTCTTATTAATTTCGTTATGAAAGTTAAAGAATAATGTTTTTAAGTCGTCCTTTGTTCGTATAGCATTAAAATTTATGCCATTTAAGTATTCAGTCGCGTGTTCTGCACACGTGGGACAAGGCAAAAATTTACATATGGAGTAAAATTTATCAAGCAATTCCTTTCGTATTATTGGAAACGCATCCTCTTTTACTTTTTCAGATAAAGTATGAAATAAAAACCACGTGGGTTCTCCCCATGTCATAACTTTTTTATCCTTTGTTTCGGCGGGCGGCGATATAACGCTGGATGAATGATTTCTACCAACTTTAGATGCGAACGAAATTCCCGATAAATTCTGTGCATTATTAATATTTGGAGGATCAACCATTTGATAGTTTTTACGTTTTATTGTGAATTGCATCATTTCAATATATATGAAATAAACATATTATTATTAATGAATAACCCTAAATTCAAAATAAATGTAACCCAAGAAGTCACATAAAAATAATACCCATTTAATATATAATGGAAACCAAGGAACAATTAACAAACGCTATTCGTGAGTGGGTAAAAATAGATAATGAACTGCGAGCACTAAATAAAGAACAAACCAAAAGAAAAGCCGATAAAAAAAGGATATCAGGTGCGCTTATTGAAATTATGAAAAAGAACGAGATCGACGCATTCGACATCAAGGACGGAGAACTTCGTTACACGAAAAAGAATATTAAAAAGCCCATCACAAAAAAAATACTGCTGAATATACTGTCTACATACTACAAAGGAGACCTATCTCAAGCCACGGAATTAAACAACTATATTATTGAAAATAGAGAGGAAGTGACAAGAGAGTATATTGAAATCAAAAAAAAAGAATGATCTTGTGAAAGGGTTATTTTTATATAATCACTAGCATGATGTTATCGTGTGTCTAACTCCATTTAAATACCAAACTCTGGTATAGAATATTTTGATCCGTCTTTCGCGTATTTCGCAATTATTTGTGGATCTCTCTTTCCCTCTAAAATGTCCTCTGTCTTATAAACATTATTCATGCTATCAATATAATAGACTATTCCATTGATATCTTCTGCGAAAACTTGCATTTTTTGCAAGTCATTAACCATACCATCTCCGTTTTGAATTAGCCCATTAGGCGTTCCCTTAGAATGCGTGCCACAAAACTCACATCCCTCTTTTCTGCGTCTAGTGCATTGTTCTCCGTTAGCGCGTTTCGCGGCGCATCTATTTAACGAAGGTATCGAATTCTTAATTCTCTTTCGCTTACTCAGATCTTCCTTGGAAAGAACAAATCTTGGGTATTCATAAACAAACTCTATAAGTTCTCCTATCTTGGATTTATCCTCGAAATCCAATTCTGCTGCCTTGTTTTTAATATCGTCCTTTAATGCGACGACATAGGTCTCTATCTTCTTATTCAAGCGCTTCTCCATTGTAATAACTGAATTGTTATAACATCATAAATAAAAAATATTTAAATCAATTTTTTATCTATGGCCAAAACAAATATAAAGAACATTAATCCCAGTCATTGGGACGATGTTTGGTGCCTCCATCATATGGAACTGCGTATTTATGATCCAACATCCAATTGTTTATGTTTTTATCATCAAGATATACGTCGGCCAATATTCTTCCGTACTTTTCGGTAGATACGTTCTTTAAAGTTACTATTTCATCCATAATCATTTTCGACAAGGCGTCCCTAGCAACAATGGCTAATGCCTTTTCGTGCAGCGTTTTTGCTTTTATCTCAGCGGAATCTATTCCGTTCAAACGAACTTGAAACCTATATACAGGTCCTTCTGTGTTCGGCAACTTCGCCGCAATGGTAATAGTATCTCCGTCATATACCTTTATAACCTTTCCGCATTCGATTGGTGGAATAAACGGCACTGTATCATTATAGATAACACTCGATAAATATTCGCTTTTTGCGCTGGCTCGCCAAAATATGATACCTAAACACATTATCTATAGTTAGATATCATACAAAAAATAAAAATAAACTCAATTTTATAATATTACGCCATCAATTTTAGAACCTTCATAAACACTTTCGCTCCATCGTCCGCCGCGCTCCTTAAATGTTGGCGCAGCGTGTTTTTGTCTGAGTTATTATTATACGCAATTCTTATAATGCTTTCTGTATTGTGCGGATGAAATTTCTTAAAACCGCAATAGCTAAAAAGCTTTTCGTTTTCATAATATTTCTCATACAAAATGTACTCAAGAACCTTACCTATAGTATAGTCCTCGTTCTCTAAGACAACGTCAAAACAATAGTTCATAGTAGTCTCGCTATTGTTAATTGGGACAGTATCGGAATCGATTGCGCTCATAAAATCGGTTAACTTAACGATCAATATTTGACAAGCTTTTCGAACGAGCTCTTTATTCTCATAAACACCAACGCTTTCAATGACAAAGTCGAAGCTATTCTCAATGAATTGTCTCTGTGCATCAAGCAGTAGGTAATTTTTCTTTTCAAAATCAAGGTCGTTTTGGGTATTCTTTCCGTCTGAACGTAACACGCTTTCGTGTTTTTCCCACGTCTCACTAATTTTCACAGGATCGGGAGTGTTTCCATAAGCACACTTTGAGACAACATTATACATACTATTCATTTTTGCTGTTCCAACTGAAAAGTCAGCAACCAACTTAAGATGTTCTCCTTGAATGGAGTCGCCAATTTTCGGTCGTAGCCTGGCAAAATCAATATAATAATTTGTTCTCTCGTTTGGTGGGAAAATTCTACGACGCTCTTCTTCGGTTACATACTTATCATTTGTCTTGTTTTTAATTTTAAAATCCTCAGTAGTAACAAATATTGTGTGGTCTTTTTCGTTTTTAACATCAACTTCCAATACGTAATTATTAGGAAGAACACTTAGATCTTTTTCGTGAATGGGAATACAGCTTAGGCGATGCTTCAAAATTTCATTGTGAAGACGAGATGTATTGATTAAGATATTGCATTGATTATCTTTGTGATTTTCGGTAAATATAATAGTTGTTGGTATGTCAGACAAAATCGTACGCCTTATGGCATTTGCTAAACTAACGTTTATTCCCTGTAACGTAAAACGGTATTGACTATTCTCTTCAGAAATATTAGTGATTGTTGGTTCCATGATAGTGAATTATATAAAAATACGTTTATATAATTTGGGATTATAATATTCAATTTTCCGGGAGATGCAAATTAATAAAACGCGTGCGTTCAATTGGTCTCAATAACCCCCACAAAAAGTTTATTTTAGACTGCGTTTTGCGTTTCCTATATTTATGGAAATCAGCAAACACAAACGTGATTAGACGTGTTCTCGGTTTGTCATTAAAATAATAGTGGCGTTTCAGTATTCTTTCATATCTGTTTTCGACACCATACATGGGCGCAATATTGTTGTTACAAAAACGTATTAAATCATGCATAAGAACATTCACATTGAATTCAGTAAAATACAAATTCTCTACAACATCATAATCCGATCGATAACTTCTAATATCCATTAATAAACGAGGTTTTTGAGGCAAATACGTATATGGCAAAATATGATTTAAAATTACATCCATGGGCAATCTATTTAATAAAGCCGCATCTAACTCACTATTCATGTAATATATAATTCTATTATGTTTAATTCGATACAAAAAATATAATTGTATATAAAAGAATGTACGATATTGTTATCGTTGGCGCTGGAATTGCGGGTCTGTATTCTGCATACAAAATCAAAAAATCGGATCCAAGTTTGAATATCATAGTTTTAGAGCGTTATTCGAAAAAGTTTATTGGCGGACGAGCCAATAACGAGAAATTCGCCGGAGTTTCTGTTGTTACTGGGGCCGGAGTAGGAAGAAAGAAAAAAGACAAATTGCTATTCGAACTCATAAAAGAAGTGAAACTACCATTTCATGAGTTTACTGCAAGTCACGATTACGCGAAAACCATACATCCAAACTGTCACGTGAAGCGCGCGTTTACAGAAATTAAAGACGCCTATAAAAAGACAGATCCGTCACCCAAAATGACATTCAAAGAATTCGCAACATCAGTCATTGGACCAGAAAGATATAAACATTTTATAACATGCAGTAGTTACACAGATTACGAAAACGAAGATATTCATGACACGTTATACAATTATGGATTTGACGACAATTATGGCGAATGGATCGGACTTTCTTTTTCATGGAAAGATCTTGTTTCAAGAATGGTGAACGCAATAGGAGAAAAAAACATAAAGTGCAACCGATCGGTAAAAAAAATAAATTATGAAGATGAATTTAATTATTCCGTAGAAATCGAGGGGCATTCAAATGTTCTCTGCAGGAAGGTCATTATTGCAACAACTATAGATACTATTATGAAAATTGTTCCGTCGGCGTCAAAACAGCATAGTTTATACAAAGAAATACACGGACAGCCATTTCTTAGGGTCTATGGTAAATTTGATCGAGCATCATGCGAAATAATGAAACAATATGTAAAAGGTCTTACTGTGGTTCCAGGTCCGCTTCAAAAAATAATACCTATGGACACTAGCGGCGGTGTATACATGATAGCATATAGCGATAATGCTTCTGCTAAGAAACTAAAGCCCGCATTGGACGACACGTCTCAAAACAGATCTTATTTCTGTCGTTTATTAGAAAGGTCATTAGGTATTGAGAAAAATGTCCTCGAATTAACATCAATCACTGATTTCTATTGGGACATTGGAACACATTACTATAGTCCGTTATCGAATAAATTTAAAACCCGTAGCGAGTTTATCAAAAAAGCTCAAAATCCGTTTCCCGGAATGGTCATTGTGGGAGAAGTTATTAGTAAAAATCAAGGCTGGGTTGAGGGAGCGCTCGAAAGCGTAGATGAAGCAGTTACGCAAAACTGGATAATGATTTAATAATAAGTAAAAAGAATGAATTACTTATTATTTAACGCGCGATAAACAAAGCAACCAAGATAAAGAACAAAATAAAGGGCAAGAGAACCAAAAACCATGCCACGCTAGGAGCGCCAGCGCGACATATCAAATTAAGGATCCAAGTCCAGAATAAAATGTAGAGGGTCTTGATGGCAAAAATCAAGAATGTGCTATAAACGTCGCATGTATAAGAACCAACACAATATTTATCAATGTTTCCAAAGTTCTGCACTATCATTATCACTAGCGCTATCATGGAAATAACTAAATAAACATAAGAGGGCGTGCATAAATTTTTCAATCCAACGATGGCCATTTTATATAGTAAACGAAGAAATTTATTGACTTTCTAAATAAACGAAATTATGGAGAAACCCCCTTAATTGTATTCACTGCGGCAATGGTTCCGCCTAGGGTTCCAAAACCAAGAGTTGAATTTGTTCCCACCGAACTTCCTAAAAGTGCATCCTGAACAGGTAACAATGCATTCCCGCCTTTTAATACTCTTTTCTTTCTTTGTTTTCTAGTTTTTTTACCGCCAACAAATGGTGAAAATCTCTCGCTTGACATTATTGTGGGATTATTAGGATCACCGCCTACATTTGCATTTAATGGATGAATATACTTATCTAATCCTCCTTGATAACTGGCCGCGCCAAATCCTCCTAAAAACAAACTCTTATTTTTACAAGGGCATTCACCGCCCTTCATTGTTCTGCGCTTGGACTTGGTGCCTCTCTTTTTGTGCCTTAGATTTCTCCCTGATTTTGCCATTATATATAACGCGCATATAAAAATATATAAAGATTTTTATAAGCATTTATTCGATATCAACATGAGTAAGCATATGTCTTCTGCAACATACGTTTTTTAGACCTAAATTGTCNAGAACAGTGCCCTCTGGCGTTTTGTCAACGTTTTCCTTTGTTAAATATACCTCTTTATCCACCTTCAATCCCTGAGAAATTTTTATTTTACGCGTTTCGGCTTGAAAATATCGATACTTATCCGCGAGAACATTACCGCAAGTAAAACATTTAACTGGAATAATCATTATTATTACTATTTATAATAGTTTTATATTATTGTTCGCATATTCAATTTTTTAAAGACCAAAAATTTTGTCGACTTATATTAATGAAANTCAAAAACATTATCATTATAAGTGCCATTGTTATTTTTTTATTTGCACTCGAACTTTACAAAATAACACANCATGAAGGAATGGAAGAAAAGAGCGATCCAACTGCATTTTCTACCGGATTAGATGTTCAGTATCACAGTGATATTGAACGCGACACATCAAATGACATAACATTTAACGTGACTGATCCTTCTGGAAATCCCACAACGACAACTGTTTCAAAAACTCTAGGCAATTTTACCTATTACAATCCAGGCGAATATAAATATGGCAGCAAAGCCTATATTCCAAATTATGAAGATACTGTATATTTAGCTAATGTAAAAATTGATGAAGGTCCTGTTGTTTATGAAATAGATAATGATCAAGAGCAAAAATTAAATTCATTAAATCAAAAAACGGATTTAGACGAGATAATATCACTAGAAACCCAAAAATATTTGGACGGAGAAGTTATACGAACTTCAAACAATCAAGGATTGTTTACAAATGCACCTACTAATAAAGAAACAAACAATAATTCTTATCCAGGAAATTACGTAAACGTCGTAAAGTCGAATGAAAAAGAATTCACCACAACGCCAACCTCCGAAATAACACATTCAAAAAAAACGCTCAATGTTGGTGACTTTTTAAACGACAGCATTTATAATACTTAATCATCGAGCGAACCACCGAAGACAAATGGATTACACATCAAGATTAAAAGCAGGATCATTCCACTTAACATTCCTAAAAATACGAGGATCGCGCCACATATTTTAATTCCATCCAATATATTGTCGATTATGTCACAAATTCGCGTACTTTTCGGATATAAAATGGGATATCCTTCGACTTCTATTACAACCAAATTCGCAACCGGTATATTGTCTATATGCAAAGGATTTTCAACGTTAAACCCAGTTTCTACATCAGTCTCCATTTATTATTTTTGCATGTGATTTAAAAATAATAAATCAAATAAACAAAATTCAATTTTGTAAGACTAAGTTCAAACAATTGGCGATTTAATCAGTTTATAACCTTTTGTTGTCTTTTTTTTTTGAACGGCAGCGTTTTCCGTTTTATCGTGAAATTTATTATGACACTTCTCACAAACTGTCAATAAATTAGCAGGGTGATTTTTATGAACTGATCCAATAAACCCATACACGTCAGCATGTTTTTGATGTTCTAAGTGGTGAATTTCTTCTCCCATATTCTCATTGCAAATTTCACAGATACCACGAATTTTACCCGAATTGTATCGCGATTGTATTTGCGATAGCTCACCGTTCGTATGTGGATGATATTTGTTTCGAATGGCGTACGCTCTTTCCAAAAAGTCTTCACTTAAATAAAGAGATTTACATACTTCCAAACCATAAGTTCTCGTCCCTGGTCCTTCCTTTAATTTTCGATCATAGATAAGACAATCTTGTTCGCGATCATATATTACCGACATATGCATCAACGACAAACGATCCATTCCCTTTACTTCATCATAGTTAATAATTTCATGAAAATGAGTAGCAAAAATAAAGGTGGTGTTCTTTTCGTGCAACTCCATCAAACCCGCCACAAATATGCTTAATGCGGACTCGGTTTCTGTTCCTGAGCACAATTCGTCTCCTAAGATCAAACTATTCTTGTCCGCCATTTTCAATATTATTCTCAATTCTGACATCTCAACTGCAAACGTCGAGAGGCCTTTGAATATATTATCATTACCTAATATTCTCGAATAAATGGATTTATACGGAACATAAGAAAAACTCGAAGACGGGACAAACATCCCTGATTGTGCCATTACAATCGCAATTCCAAGGGCTCGAATAAAACTCGTCTTTCCTACGGCATTTGTTCCGTATAACAAAACGCCGTTTATGTCATTTCCTATTTGAATATTATTTGTCACATAAACCTCGTTTTGTTGTAGATGCTCGATCAAACAATGGCGCAGCTCGTGTGCGTTCACCATAGATTTGTCGCTATCTGTTTCAATAATATTCGGTTTGCAATATTTATATATTTTTGAAACGTGTGCTTTGCACAGCAAAACATCCAACTTTGAAATATATTCAGCAAAAATTTCCAGAGCCAAAAACCAGTCTTTTTCTATTGTTTCTAATATCGCAAAGTAGGTTTCTGTGATCAATTTATTCATTTTTTCCTTTCCAAAGAAGATCTCCTTTATGATTTTATTCAAAGCGGGGATTTCGATCTCGTCGTTTGAACCAGATGCAGTAACAAATTTGATATCTTTTAATGCAATTTCAAATCCAGTAGTTCCTATTTTTATGGACTTTTGACAATCGTTATTGCTTTCAAGAATTTCTTTTATGATTTTCTTCATTGCATTACCTCTCGTTTTTGTGATTTGAAGAGACATGCCAGATTTTTCAGTTTCGTGAACCTTAACGTGTTCCGTCTCATTTGTCGCGTTGCGTTTCGCCAAGTCATTCAATGCTGATTTTGTCTCGTTAAAAATAAATATATTATTATTATACTCAAAAACCGATTGATCCAATTCAGAGGAAACGCCGGGTTTTATTATGTTATCATCAAACGAGTTTACGGTATTGGCATTTTTACATTTATCGATATGTAATTTGTCATTAATAAAATCAATAAACCTACGGCTCAGATTATTAATAAAATCAAAAGGCGTTTCGCAATTCATTTTAAATCCATGACATAAATAACTACAAAGGTCGTTATTTTCATAAACGCACATATTTAATTGTTGAATAACATCAATAGTGTTATATAAATGAAAAACAGAAGAAGGATAGATCCTTTTTACGATTAACTGACGACAAAGCTTCTCTATGTCTCTCGCTTGGGCGAGCTTCTTTCGGAACGCGTCTATTATATCTCCGTTTTCCGGCGAAAGAACCTTTTCGATCATTTCGTATTCCTTGTTCAACCATTCAGTATTTGTGGTGGGGTTTAATAATTGATATTGAAACCGTCTACGACCCATTGCTGTATTGCACTTATTTAATAGAGACAAAACACAAGACAAGTTGCCATTGCGCTTTCCGTCATTCGATTGATCGTCAATGATATTTAACTGCTTCAGCGTATGGTTCGCCAAAATCATTCGATCCGCGCTATTGTTGAAAGTAGGGATAGAAAAATTCCGCGTAAGATTTGAATTATGTTGTTGAATAAAATGCAATAAATAACAAAACGCCTGTGTCGCTATGACATGATTTTCGAACTCTTTACATACATTATACATTTCTTCGCCAAAAAACTTTGATAAAATATGTTTAATATAGCTTTGTTTCATGCAATTTATAACTTCCTTATGTTCGTTCATATTTAATCTGTGAATGCTGTTCGTCTTTACTCCTGAGTACTGAATAATCGAATTCACGGTTTTATCGTCAAACGAAGAAATAAATATAACCTCACTCGGTGAAAAAACAGACACGTGTCTTTCGAGTTCATCGAACGTCGTTGGGTTCATAAGAAAAGGCGCTTGATGTTCAAATATAGAAGATTTTCCTGTAAAAATATTAACCGCTGCCACTCCATAAATAATGTTATTTTTAAGTTTTGATCCTCCTACTCCGCCTCCTTTTTCAAATGGTTTATAGGTGTCCATCCAGACGCACATAATATTGTTAGTAATTTGCGGAGAGCTTTCCGTTTCATAAGATATATATGTTCCTGCAGAATAAGCTCCATAAAAAACTCGCTTGATATTTTTACCGTCTTTTTCTTGAACATAGACAGCTGCGTTATAACCGTTGTCGGTCAGCTTTTGAAGATATTTCTCTAGAGTATAATCTCTGAACCCCGCCATAACCACTTGCTTTCCTTTGTAAGTAATCTTTTTCTCGGAAACGTTGAGTTGACATATTTGCGAGAATTCTTCAATATTTGATCCGGTTACTTCACTCGTTTCTAAGTTCTTCATGCCGTATACTTCAAAAAAAGCCCCTACTTGCAAAAGAACAACCGTATTTTCTCCATATTTTTTCTTATTCTGATTTGTCAAATCAATATAATCATCCATGATGTTCGTTTCGGATTTTTCATTTTTCTTACTCATTGCTAGATAGATAACAAAAGATAGTTTTATATTTACATTAATAAATATAAAATTGTTTTCAGTATAGAAGTATATACGAATGAATGATAAACACACACAAGAAGAGGATGATTACGGATTTTTTTATGATTTAGAAGATTACGACCATGATACAGTCTATCGCAAAAAAGATAATCCTTACAATAGAGATCCGAAAAAAAATGACGATGATGACAACGAAAAAAAATTCTACCAACGAATAAGTAGATACGCAATTGTTATCGGGCTTGTTATAAACGTGGCTATAATATTTTCTATTTGGAGATGAACTACTTATCGTCGTCATTAACGAAATTATAAAGCAAATTCTCAGGATTATGATTTTGAACATCACCACAAATTAGCGAAGCGGTTTCGTACATTTTTCTTAAAACGTCATTTGGCGCAGTAGATCCAACCTTTATAAACCCGCGTTTTGTTAGGAATTTTTTCACGTCTTGGATTGGAACCTGTTTTAATAGTTGTGATTTTGTCGATATATTATTTCGTATGGTTCGATTTGATACAAGAACCGATATTTTCGGCAAAACTTTTGACTTTCCTATTTTATATGTTCTTCGTATAGTTCGTTTCTGTCTTTGTTTCTTATTCATCATTCTCTCATTGTTTTGAATGGTATTTAATTTTGCCATTGTCTGAGCCATCGCGCTCGATNTCAATAAATTNTCGTTTGGTCTTATTGGAGCATCCTGATCTAATGCTGTTTCTACAGTTGGCATTGTTTGTTGTATTGTGTTCTGAATAAATGTTTGGGGGCGAGGAATATTTTGCGGAGCAAAATTCCTCTGTGATCTATTTAACCAACTTCTATAGGTAGGAAGACTTCCATTCTTTAAACAACCGTATTTTGGAGCTTCCGGAACCTTAATAGAAGACGTCTCTAAATTTTCACTATTTATTGAATGAACGATACACGGAGACGCGTTAGATAATATGCTATCAAATGTTGAATTATTATACAACACTGAAGAAGGAACAGATGAATATTGTTTCAGTGTAGAATTGTGAATTCTTTCCTTATTTTGATTTTCTTCCATAAGACGGTCTAAATATTTTTTCGATTCCTCAAACTCGCTATTAAATCCTGTATCTATCTGAGTGGCCAATTTAGTTTCTCGCTTCCTTTCGGTTTCGTCAAACATTTTATTATATTTTTCTTGCTGATGAGCTCTAATCATTTTTAATATAGATCGTTTCCTTAACGTGTCGTCCCTCTTTTTGGGACGAGGCGTTTTCACCTTAATTTCTCCACTCGCAGCGGTTTCTCCTGGTTCTCGTTTTTTACGTGTTTTGTTATTTGTATAATTCAAAAATGCAGGGTTAAATTTTATAGTTCGTTTTTCACTCATTAATGTTTCTGTATAATTACATGAACGAAAATAAATACAAAATAATACCCTATATGACTAAATAAAAATACTGTGCATGAAACTTTCCTCTTTCTTTTGTTTCTTATTATTTTTAAACTTCTTATATCCTTCGTTTAGATCCTCAATCGATATCTTCTTGCGAAATTCTTTGCCTTTTCCGTATATCCTTCTACTGTGACATATCTTTGTATATGTAAAAAGCATCTCCATGTCTCTCCCGAAACTTTTGAAATCTTCCTTCTTTTCGCGAAACCATTTCTCTTGAACATCGTCCGCGTTCTCGAATTGCCACTCATTTTCTAAGACTTTCTTCTTAAATATTTTCATCATTTCCGCTGCATTGTATTCATCCATTTTAAACCTCCAGATAAACCTCGATTCCAAACCCTTATTTGCGCGGAAAAACGTGTTCTCCAATTCTTCCTCATAACCGGCAATTATCACCATTAAATCTTCTTTATGATCACTAAGAGATTCACATAGTATATCTAAACACTCCTTTGAATAACTATCTTGATCATGAGTATTTGCCAAAGAATACGCTTCGTCTATAAACAGAACTCCTCCCAAACACTCATCAATAACCTTTTTTGTTTTAATCGCCGTCTGACCTAGATATCCAGCAATTAAATCGTTTCTGGTTACTTTCTTAAATACATTCTTTTTTAAGACCCCTAATTTTGAATACATTTTTCCAATAATTTTTGCTATTTCAGTTTTTCCTGTTCCCGGAGAACCATAGATAACAGTATGTTTAAACTCGCTTATGTTTTTTCCCAAGTGCAAATCCTGTAAAAAATAAAGAAGTTGGTCAACAATCGATATCTTCATGCCTTCCATTCCTATCATCGCGTTCATCTGCAATAGTTCTTCTTTTATGTTCAGTAATGCTTTCAGATCAATATTATATTCTGTATCTTCTTTGTATTCATAAGTATCAATAACTTTTATTATGTCGTCCAATGATTTAATAGACAAATCAATATTTACAAAATGGATCTTTTTAACAGGAACGGCGCTTAATGATATATCAGTTTCGTGCGTTTTTTTCCACAAAGAATATGCCGTATCTCCCAATTTAAAATCATTAGAATTTGATGCTTCAAGCGAATTAATATTGTTCCATATGGAACTTGAATATAACGAATAAAATTCCGTGTTTTTTTCGTGATCTTCGACCTGAGCGTTTACCCTTGCTCCCATTCTTCCAACATACGGTTTTGCACCATAATTGTTTTGCGAAAAATGATCATTAATTGCGTTTAATAATATTATAAAATCGGAATACTTGTTGTTTTTTACACTTTGATACCGATCTAGTAAATCTATAAAGTTTAATGGTTTTTTTAGGGGGTTCATTTCAATAATAATGCACTTCATGTTTATTTAGATTTCAGAATATAATATAATTTACGTAAAATTGCGCGAAATTGTGCCCAATATATAAATAAAAACAATCTAAAAAATTGACTTTGCTATAAAGATAGTAATCGCGTTAATATTTACATCGAAAATGCAAGCACAAATCGAACCTGCTGCGAAAAAGTCCATTCGTATGAGAAAGCCTAAGGCTAAAACTGCGGATCCTCCTATCAATGAAACCACTTCTGAGTTAAAAAGGGTTATCATTGAGGAGGACTTAATAAAAACATGCGACGAAAAGGTGGAAAACGCACTCTTTGCAAAAGAAGGGGCGTTACTGTCTCATTTGGGGGAGTATGTAGAAGAGCCATATCATCTGATCGAATCCTATTTTGAGGGCCAACATTTGGAGCGTTTGGTGCGTCATCAAATCGAATCGTATAACAATTTCGTGAACTATCAAATTCAACGAACAATACAAATGTTTAATCCGGTAACCATTCGTTCCGAAAACGATTATATCGCCGAAAAAGACAAATATCTTTTGGAAGTATTCATTTCGTTTACAAATTTTAAGCTTTATCCTCCACAGATCCATGAAAATAACGGTGCGACAAAAATGATGTTGCCACAAGAGGCAAAGCTTCGCAATTTTACTTACGCATCAAACATGACAGTTGATATTAATATTCAATATGTAGTGCGAAATACTGAAAACATGGATACACCCAAGATCATTGACAAGAAACTGACAAAGATCAACATTGGAAAACTGCCTATTATGTTAAAGTCGTCGATATGTGTTTTGACACAAAACAAACACATTCATCCTCAATACACAAAGGAATGTTTTATGGACTGCGGCGGATACTTTATCATTAAAGGATCGGAAAAAACGGTACTTGGTCAAGAACGCGCGGCGGAAAACAAGGTCTACTGTTTCGATGGCAAAAACACGACCAAATGGAATTGGTTTGCCGAAATAAAATCGGTCCCCGATTTCAAATGTATCTCCCCCAAACAAATCGAGATGATGATAGCCAGCAAAAACAACGGGTTTGGAAACGGAATTTACGTAACCATTCCACGCATTAAACAGCCAATTGAACTCTTTGTTCTTTTCCGCGCACTTGGAGTGTCTTCCGATAAAGATATATGTGATTATATACTGTTAAATATTGAAGATAGCAAAAACGTCGAGCTTCTGAAGTGTCTTCAAGCATCAATTATCGATGCTAATAAATACATGACACAAGAAGACGCGATTAAGCATATCATTACATACGTTGCGTATACTCCATTGAATATGGACAAAGAAACTGGAAACAAAAAGAAGCGGGATTTCACAAAGGAAGTTCTAGATAACGATCTCTTCCCGCACTGTCAAACTCTCCAACAAAAGCTATATCTTCTTGGCTATATGGCGAAGAAGCTCATTCAAACAAGTCTTGGGTGGATGCCACCTGATGATCGCGACAGTTATGTAAATAAAAGAGTTGAACTTACAGGAACCCTTCTCAATAACTTGTTCCGTAACTATTTCAATAAGCTGGTCAAGGAAATGCAAAAGCAGATCGTGCGCGAAATTAACACAGGATCATGGAGATCTGTCGAGGACTACGAAAATATTGTGAACATGACGAACATCTACAAAATCATGAAATCCACAACCATAGAAAATGGTATCAATCGAGCCCTTTCCACTGGCGATTTCAGCATTAAACAGTCGAACAGCAGTAAGGTTGGAGTTGCACAAGTTCTGAACAGACTTACCTATGTTTCGAGTTTAAGTCATCTTCGCAGAATTAACACGCCGCTTGACAAAAGTGGTGAATTGATTGCTCCCAGAAAGCTACATAACACCACGTGGGGGTTTCTATGTCCGGCAGAAACGCCAGAAGGTCAATCGATTGGTGTTGTAAAAAACATTAGTTATATGGCTCATGTCACTATTCCCACGAACAGCTCCTCTCTCTATGAATACGTTAAACCACATATTACAAGCGTTGATGTGGCCAAATCGAAACAGCTTTACGGAAAAGTAAAAGTATTCGTAAACGGAGCATGGTTGGGCGTAGCGGAAGATCCGATTGCTCTATATAACGACATGAAGGAAAAGAAACACAAGGGCATCATTAATATCTACACATCAGTTGTTATTGATTTTAAATTACTTGAGATACGCATTTGCAACGACGGCGGTCGTCTCACGCGACCGGTTCTTCGCGTAAAGAATAATCGCGCGGTTCTAGATAAAACTGTTGTTGATATGCTTGTTTCAAAAGAGATTTCATGGAACGATTTATTGACAAATTGCAAACTAAACGAATCTGTCATTGAATACATTGACCCTGAGGAACAGAATTTTACAATGATCGCCATGAAGTCTAAGAACTCGTATTTGCAAGATCCATCTCATCATTTTAACTACACCCATTGCGAGATCCACCCCAGTGCGATTTTTGGGGTCTTAGCGTCTTGCATTCCTTATCCAGAGCACAATCAGGCACCAAGAAACACATACCAGTGTGCAATGGGTAAACAAGCGATCGGAGTATATTCAACAAATTTTGATCATCGTATGGATAAGACAGCCTATGTTTTGAATTATCCATCACGACCTCTTGTTGACACGCGTCTTATGAATTTCATTCACCTCAACAATATTCCATCCGGCACTCAAATTCATGTTGCGATTATGACACATACTGGTTACAATCAGGAAGACAGTATTCTCGTAAATAAAGGTTCTATTGACCGCGGACTTTTCATGGCGACTATTTACCATACCGAAAAGGACGAAGACAAGAATATTATTCGCGACGAAATCATTCGTTGTAAGCCAGACGCTACAAAAACAAAAGGTATCAAATTCGGCAACTACGATAAGCTCAATAACCAGGGCTTCATCCCCGAAAACTCTTTGGTGGAAAACCGTGACGTTATCATCGCAAAGATTATCCCTATCAAGGAAAACAGAAACGATCCGACAAAGACCGTGAAATACGAGGACCAAAGCAAGACATTTCGAACGACAGAAGAAACGTACATTGATAAGAATTACACCGGCAGAAACGGCGACGGTTATAATTTCGCAAAAGTTCGTGTTCGTATTCTCCGCAAGCCCGTATTGGGTGACAAATTTTCCAGCCGTCACGGGCAAAAGGGTACTTGTGGTAATATTATTCCAGAGGAAGACATGCCGTTTACTAAAGACGGCATTCGCCCAGACATTATAATCAATCCGCATGCCATTCCATCTCGTATGACAATCGGACAGCTTAAGGAGACGCTTCTTGGTAAAGTANTATTGGAACTCGGAATGTTCGGCGACGGAACGAGCTTCGGTAACCTGGACGTAAAGACGATCGCCAAAGAACTACAAAAATGTGGTTATGAGAGTTACGGTAATGAAGTTTTATACAACGGATTAACCGGCGAACAAC
>JGI25917J50250_1000059_pt1 | contig 26716 bp, 35 predicted proteins | sample LauGreSBDMM110SN_4_FD_50250 | JGI IMG/M metagenome (IMG submission 50250) | reverse complement strand
CTTAAGTTAAGTCGCGTATAAAAAGTCTATGCTCAAAGCATTTTAACTCTAGTAAGTCGTTTTTCAGACACTTATTGAGTGCCGTCATGAAAATCATTAGTCAAGTTTCCTTGTTTTTGCACTATTGTATAAATAGGCCTAAGCGCATTATTTGTCACACCTTAGATGCAGATGAGTTACTCAAATGCGCTAACGGTTTTTTTAACTATAAATTGGAGATACACCATGTGGACTAAACCAGCTGCTACTGAAATGCGTTTCGGTTTTGAAGTAACAATGTACGTTTGCAATCGCTAAGATTGTTTTATATTACATGCAGTCTTTAAAGATTGCGGAAACTGGGCTGCTGAAAGGCGGCCCAGTTTCACATAAAGCCTATAATTAGGCTTAATATCTAGAATAATAATTTAAGAGAAATCTATGCACATTCATGTTTTAGGCGCTGCCGCCGGTGGTGGTTTTCCACAGTGGAATTGTAATTGCTTCAATTGCGATGGACTGCGTAAAGGTACTATTAAAGCCACTAAGCGAACCCAGTCATCTATTTGTGTTAGTGGTGATGGGGTCAACTGGGTGCTATTTAACGCTTCACCAGATGTGCTTCAACAAATTCAAGACTTCGGACCGTTACAACCTGGCCGAGCCATTCGCGATAGCGGTATTGTAGCTATCGTATTGATTGATGCTCAGATTGACCACACCACAGGCCTTTTAATGTTGCGTGAAGGCCAAGTGAAACGTGAAATCTACTGCACTGATATGGTGTATCAGGATTTAACATCAGGGAATCCGCTACTTAATATTCTTGGACACTACTGCGGCATTAATCACCACCAAGTGCCAACGGATGGAAAAACTTCTTTTGAAGTAGCTGGTGCAACTAACCTCAGATTTACAGCGGTTGCCCTTAAAAGTGCCGCACCGCCATATTCGCCGCATCGTAATGACCCTCATCCAGGCGACACCATTGGTGTATTAATTGAAGAAATCAGCACAGGTAAAAAATGTTGGTATTCCCCAGGTTTGGGTGAAATTGAGCCACATTTGCCAGCCTTAATGAATCAAGCAGATTGCATCATGGTCGATGGTACTTTCTGGACGAATACCGAAATGATTGATATGGGCTTGATGACCAAAACAGCACGTAGTATCGGTCACAATCCGCAATCAGGTGAGGGTGGCATGATAGAAAAATTGGATGAGTTTGATGCTTCTAGAAAAGTACTGATTCACATCAATAACACCAACCCGATTTTAAGAGAAGATTCCGCAGAACGTGCAGAGTTAACTAAGCACGGTATTGAAGTTGCCTACGATGGCATGGACATTATTCTTTAGGAGAACAATATGAACGCAGTGTCTAATAACAACTTGCCTTGGACAAGAGAAGAATTCGAAGAAAAACTACGTACCAAAGGCAAAGGCTATCATATCTACCATCCAATTCACGTGGCGATGTATGAAGGTAAATTAAGCAAAGAGCAACTTCAATGCTGGGTTGCCAATCGTTTTTATTATCAAATTGGCATACCACAAAAAGATGCAGCCATTTTATCTAACTGTCCTGATAAAGAAGTTCGTAAAGAATGGATAGTGCGTATTACAGACCATGACGGCGTGGGTGATGCGGTTGGTGGTATCGAGGCTTGGATTCAATTGGGTGAAGCAGTGGGTCTGACGCGCGAACAAGTGACCTCTCTTGAAATGGTAAGCCCAGGCGTTAAGTTCGCTGTAGATGCTTACATCAATTTTGCGCGTCAACGTCCTTGGCAAGAGTCTATATGCTCATCGCTGACTGAATTATTTGCACCGCATATACACCAACAGCGTATAAGCTCATGGCCTACCATGTATCCATGGATTAAAGAAGATGGTTTGAGTTACTTTAAAAAGCGCCTGACAGAAGCTCGTCGTGATGTTGAGCAAGGCTTAGGCGTGACATTGGACTACTTTGGTAAAAGTCGTGAAATGCAAGAACGCGCATTAGAAATTTTGCAATTTAAGCTCAATGTTCTTTGGGTGATTGCTGATGCAATTATGTTGGCTTCCACAGAGGTCACAACAGATGGTGTGGCTTACTTGCGCCAGCCAGTGCATTGATTGATACATACATGAGCATTCAACACACTAATATTTATGCCATTGCCTTGCATCATCGTTTTCAATGGGAAGAAGCCCAAGATTGCTTCGTCATCTTGTTTCCAGAAGGCATGGTTAAATTAAATGGCGGAGCAGGTGAAGTGCTTAACCTCGTAGATGGTAAACGCACAGTTGCGGATATCGTGACAGAACTGAAAGCCAAATTTTCTGATGTGCCAGATTTAGATAAAGACATTGTCGGCATGTTGGAATTAGCCATCGAAAAAGCTTGGTTACGCCAAATTAATTAAGAGTAGCCAGCCTAGGAGTAGCAAAATGACACAAGCATCACTCGGTCAATCAGTCGTACAAAAAGAGATTCAAGCCCAAAATAACGGTGTCGCTGCCAATGTAACTCAAACGCAACCACTCTGGTTGCTGGCTGAAGTGACTTATCGTTGCCCACTGCATTGTGCGTTTTGCTACAACCCAACCGATTACGATAAGCATACGCAAAATGAGTTAACGACAGAGCAATGGATACAAGCCTTGCGTGATGCACGTCGTTTAGGCGCCTTGCAGTTAGGCATTTCTGGCGGCGAGCCTTTGCTACGTGACGATATTGAAGATATCGTGATTGAAGCTAAAAAGCTTGGCTATTACAGCAACTTGATTACTTCAGGCGTCGGCCTCACTGAAAAGCGCATTCAAGCTTTTAAGGATGGCGGCTTGGATCATATTCAATTGTCTATGCACGACATCACCGAAGAAATAAACAATTTCATCACCAATACCAAGACGTTTGAGCTTAAGAAAAAAGTTGCCGCGATGATTAAAAATCATGGCTACCCGATGGTGCTCAACGTGGTGATTCATCGATATAACATTGGTCACATGCGCGAAATTTTAGAGATGGCAGAAGCGTTGGGCGCTGATTATATTGAGCTTGCGAATACGCAGTATTACGGCTGGTCTTTAGTCAATCGTAGCCAGCTCATGCCAACTAAAGAACAAATTGATGAAGCCGAGCGCATCACCAATGAATTCCGTGAGAAGCAAGGCAGTAAGATGAAGGTTTTCTTCGTGGTGCCTGATTACTTCTCAGATCGTCCTAAAAAGTGCATGAATGGATGGGGCGAAGTGTTTATGATTGTGACTGCCAACGGTGATGTATTGCCATGCCATTCAGCGCGCGTATTGCCGAATATCGAATTCCCCAATGTGAAGGATAAGGGCTTAGATTGGGTTTGGAATGATTCGCCGGCATTTAATAAGTATCGTGGCGATAGCTGGATGAAAGAGCCTTGCCGTAGCTGCGCAGAAAAAGAGAAAGACTTAGCGGGATGTCGTTGCCAAGCGTTTATGCTCACAGGTGATGCCGAAGGTGCTGACCCTGTATGTAGCTTGTCACCTAACCATCATGTCATTACGCAAGCAATTGAGGATTCACGTAACCCAGCGATTGCCTCACAGCCGATTATTTTCCGTAATGATAAAAACTCCAAAGCGATTATCGCTGGCGAGTTAAATGATCGAGTGAAAGAGTTTCACGCTTTACCTTAGCCAAAAATCCAGCATTTGTGGTTAAATAAACGCGCCTCTGAAATTCACTGGCGCGTTTTTATTGAAAGCCTTTTAACAAAGATAACCAGCCAAACGCAATGACAAAACTTTCCCCGCTATTTTTATCTGTATTACTCGCAAGCCTTGCCGCGCTTGCACCGTTTGCCATTGATACCTATTTGCCAGCATTTCCAGCGATGGGTGCAGACTTGCTCGCTGAGCCAGTGGCGCTTCAACAAAGCCTCACTTTCTACCTGCTGCCTTACGCCGTTATGACGCTATGGCATGGCGCCATTTCAGACTCTATCGGCCGTATTCCCACCATTAAAATTGGCTTGGGCGTATTTTTACTTGCTTCTATCGGCTGTGCCTTTGCTCAAAATGTGGAAACGCTCTGGTTCTTTAGAGCCTTGCAAGGCCTATCTGGCGGCGCAGGGAATGTGGTGGCTAGAGCCATGGTGCGTGATTTATTTGAAGGCCCACAAGCCCAGCGTGTAATGGCTACCGTACAAATGCTGTTTGGCATTGCCCCAGCCATTGCGCCAATTATTGGCGGCTTCTTGCTGGGCATTCATTGGCAGGCTATTTTCATTTTCTTGGCCTTGTATTCAGGCTTTGCCTTTTTTGCAGTGGCTCACTATTTGCCCGAAACCATGCCGCCAGAAAAGCGCATGCCACTCTCCGCCAAGCAAGTAATTAAAGATTACCGCATTATTTTTTCTGATGCCGAATACTTTCGTTTAGTGTTTTCTATCAGCGCAAACTTTGCTGGCTTTTTTTTATACGTGATCGCCAGCCCGATGTTTTTGGTGAAGCATTTAGGTCTTAGCGCCCAGCAGTTCGGCTATATGTTCATTCCCACCGTGTGCGGCATGATGATAGGCTCATATCTCGCCAAACGTGCCGCTGGCTTATATACACGTCAGCAAGTGGTGCAATGGGCTTATGCTTGGATGTCTTTCACTGTAGCGGGTAACGTCATCGCGTGTTACTTCTTATCACACACCTTGTGGCTGATATTGCCTATTGCAATATTCAACGTTGGCATGGCGCTTGCAATGCCCGTGCTTTCTATCGCCGCACTAGATAGACACCCAAAAATCCGAGGCACTGCCGCATCAGGCCAAGCCTTTATGCAAATGTTCCTTTCCAGCGTTTCATCAGGCGTGGTCGCTTCATTAGTTTGGGATAGTACTTTTGCGATGGCCTGCGCAATGGCAGCCTACTGCTTTGTTGGTTGGTTGGTTATTCGTCAAAGCCACTTATGGCGCCATACCTAGTTCGCAAGGCAATTTAGATGATGAAACAAATTTTATGGATTTTTCATTTTAAGCTACCCTAACAGCAACCCAATAAAAAAAGAGACCGAGGTCTCTTTTTCGTATTGCTATTTAACTACTCAACCAATAATTCACGTTTACCTGGTGCGCCGTTCATAGCATCCGCATCTGGCATTGGTTCTTTACGTCCTGAAATCACAGGCCATACTTCTGAAAGGCGTGCGTTTAGCGCGATGTATTCTTGTTGGTCTGCTGGGACGTCATCCTCTGCAAAAATTGCCTCAGCAGGGCATTCAGCCACGCACAATGTGCAGTCGATACATTCATCAGGGTTAATCGCTAAGAAGTTAGGCCCTTCGACAAAGCAATCTACTGGGCAAACATCTACGCAGTCGGTGTATTTGCATTGAATACAATTTTCGGTAACGACATAAGTCATGTTGGTTTTCCTTCTAAAATCTGTCTAAATTCTTTAATAAAGCTATTTTAATGTATTTTCGCCTGATTCGTTTAACGAAAATTAAATAATCATGCCAGCGCCAACGGTGTTGTTGGTCGATTCATCAATGACGATGAATGCCCCAGTTGCACGATTTTTGCTGTAGCTATCGACCATTAGCGGTTGAGCAAGTTTGAAATTGATTTTAGCAATATCGTTCATCGCTAGGCCTGGCGATTCTAATTGCTCAAGCGTGTTGACGTCCACTTTATATTCAATCGCGCTCACTTTGGCTTTAGATTCTCGCGTAGTGTGGCGGATGATATAAGTGCGGGCTGTTGAAAGCGGGGTTTCAGATAGCCAGCACACCATGCCTGAGATTTGCTTCACAGGTTCTGGTGCTTGCTCTGATTTCACAATCATGTCGCCACGCGATGTGTCGATTTCATCTTCAAGTAATAGCGTGACAGATTGCTCTGTAATCGCGCTTTGTAATTGTTCGTCACCCAATTGAATGGCTTTGACTTTTGAGGTGTAGCCATTTGGTAAGACCGTGACCGCATCACCCACGGCGATTTCGCCAGATTCAACTCGGCCCATAAAGCCACGGAAGTCGTGCAGGTCTTTGTCGTCTGATGCGTGTGGGCGGCAAACGAATTGAACAGGGAAGCGAAATGGTTCGTGTTGCTCGGAGTGGGCGGCTGGGGAAGATTCTAAAAGATCCAACATGGTTGGGCCTTGGTACCAATTCATGGCGTCGCCACGGTCAACCAGCATATCGCCAGTTAATGCTGAAAGTGGCACCACTTGAATGTCGCGACCAGCGCATTTCAATCCGATTTGTTCTGCAAAGCTTAAGTAATCAGCTTTAATTTTTTCAAAGGTTGCTTGGTCAAAATCCACCAAGTCCATTTTGTTAATCGCGACCACGATGTGTGGAATACCTACTAAATGCGCCAAAAAAGAATGGCGACGGGTTTGAGTGAGGACACCTTTGCGTGCATCAATCAAAATAATCGCAAGGTTAGCGGTTGAAGCCGCTGTCACCATGTTGCGGGTATATTGCTCATGACCTGGTGCATCTGCAATGATGTACTTTCTTGTGCCAGTGCTAAAGTAGCGGTAGGCCACGTCAATGGTAATGCCTTGTTCGCGCTCTGCTTGCAAGCCGTCTGTGAGCAAAGATAAATCGACAACATCAAGTCCACGTTTTTTAGAGGTGCGATCTATTTGAGTGAGTGTGTCAGCTAAGATACTTTTGGTATCAAAAAGCAAGCGGCCGATGAGGGTACTTTTACCATCATCTACACTACCGCATGTCATAAAGCGGAGTAGGCTATCGTCGTGTTGTGTTGTCATTAGAAATAGCCTTCTTTCTTGCGTTGTTCCATTGATGCATCTGATGTTTGGTCATCAAGCCTTGTTGCGCCACGTTCTGTAATCGTGGTGGTTGCAGTCTCAAGTACGATTTTAGAAATGGTATCTGCATCGCTAATCACTGGGGCTGTACAAGTGATGTCACCTACTGTGCGGAAGCGCACTTCCATGTTGATGATTTCTTCACCTGCTTTAGGTTGGTTAATCACTTCACCAGATGCGAGCGGAACGTTAACTGGCACGATTGAGCCAGCACGCATCACGACATCGCGTTGGTGCGCAAAGTAGATGCTTGGTAGACCTAATTTTTCACGCTCGATATATTGCCAAACGTCCATTTCAGTCCAGTTTGAAATCGGGAATGCGCGGATGTTCTCACCTTTGTGTGAACGTGCGTTGTAAAGATTCCATAATTCAGGGCGTTGGTTTTTTGGGTCCCATTGGCCAAACTCATCACGGAAGCTCATGATGCGCTCTTTAGCACGAGCTTTTTCTTCATCGCGGCGTGCGCCGCCAATACAACAATCAAAACCAAATTCTTCAATGGCTTCAAGCAATGTCACAGATTGGTGTTTGTTGCGAGATTCATCTTCTGATTTGAGCACTACGGTGCCGCGTTTCATAGAGTCTTCAACAGAGCGAACGATCAAGCGTTCGCCTAGCTCTGCGGCGCGTTGGTCGCGGAAATTAATCACTTCTTTGTAGTTGTGGCCAGTATCAATGTGCATCAGCGGGAAAGGAAAGCGGCCTGGACGGAAAGCTTTTTCTGCAAGGCGCAAGATGCATAATGAATCTTTACCGCCTGAGAATAGCAAGACAGGGTTTGAGCACTGACCTGCAACTTCACGCAAAATGTGAATCGCTTCCGCTTCTAGCCAATCAAGATGGCTAAGGGTTGTTTTGTTTGCTGTTGTCATCATTTCAACTTAATAAATTTCAAATCTTGTTTATTTCAAATAGTGCTTAATGCTTACTTCGTTTTTTTAACATGCAATCCGCATTCTTTACTGGTTGGGTCTTCCCACCACCAACGTCCAGCGCGGACGTCTTCACCCATGGCGACGGCACGTGAACAAGGTGCACAGCCAATGCTAGGGAAGAAAGCGTCATGCAGTTTGTTATACGGCACTTCGTGCAGGCGAATATACGCCCATACTTCTTGTTCGTTCCAATCGCTGAGCGGATTGAATTTTTCTAACTTGTTGCCTTCGTCAAACTCCTGCACGGGCAAATTAGCACGTGTTGTGGCTTGATCTGCTCGCATGCCAGTAATCCATGCTTGTTTGCTACCCAGTGCACGTTGGAGCGGCTCTACTTTACGCATATGGCAACAGGCTTTGCGTAAATCAGTGCTCTCGTAAAAAGCGTTGATGCCTTTGATTTGAACGTATTGCTCAACAACCTCATGCTTAGGGAAATACACTTTAAGTTTGGTGCTGTAAGTGTTTTCTGCTTCTGCCATTAAAGTGTAGGTTTCGGCAGGTAAGCGGCCTGTATCGAGAGAGAAAATCTCAATCGCAAGTTTTTCCCGCATGATGATGTCAGTCAGCACCATGTCTTCAGCACCAAAGCTATTCGCAAAGGTAATGGCTGGAAACTTGGTCGCGGCTTCCTTTAGTACACTTAACACTTGAGAGCGTTTTGTTGCGACAGATGCCTTAAGCAACTCTGTGAGTTCTGGGCTCGTCGCTGGATTCTTAGCGGCTGAACGAATCATGGATACGTCACCAAACATTAGCGAGTTGTCCTGCGCCAAGCGGGTTGTGCAATATCAACCGCACCTTGGTATGGCTCGCTAAAGTCTTTTAGGCTGGCTAATGCTTCAGTCGCTGAGCGGTCAGCACGAATTAAATAGCTATTAAAGCCTGACCGTTTTAAGAAGAACAATTGATCGCGGAGTACATCACCAACCGCGCGCAATTCGTTTTTAAAGTCATGGCGTGTTCGGAGTAGGTTACCGATGGTGAAAATTCTGCCATCTGCAAAGCGTTCCACATAAACGGCCACCAATGCAAAAGCGTTAATGTCTTTTACTTCAGCCATCACGTCTTCAATTGCTTCGTGTGTGGCGATAAGTAAGCCAATTTCACCTTGGCTAACACGGCTAGCAAGCGCGTCTTTATTGGCGCGCCAAACAGTAAATGGTACTAACGCATTACCTGCTGGAATTTGCGTGGCGGCAATTTGCTCCGCTGAGAAAGTTTCTTCACCCGTGAGCTTAAATAGCACTACTTTTCCTGCTTGTTTGCGAACAGTTTCTTCACCTAAGCTTGGTGGGGTAACGCGTGTCCATTCGTCAGCAACAATGGCATTGTCCTTAATAAGGTTAGACATTAGCTGCATCCTTGCTTTGACCTTGTTTCTCGGCATACACATGTGCTTTAAATGGTGGGACACCAATACGGCGCACGGTATCAATAAAGCGTTCTTCTGGCGTACGCTCTTGGATATACACTTCAATTAAGCGTTGAACCACACCTGGCATTTCTTCTGCTGAGAATGAAGGGCCAATTACCAAGCCGATGCTTGCGTCATTACCTTGTTTGCCGCCAATGCTCACTTGGTACCATTCTGAACCGTCTTTATCCACGCCTAAAATGCCGATATGACCAACGTGATGATGGCCGCAGGCATTCATACAGCCTGAGATATTGAGTTCTAGGTCGCCGATGTCATGCAAGTAATCGAGGTTGTCGAATTGCATTTGAATGGCTTCAGCAATCGGAATGCTTTTTGCGTTGGCGAGTGAACAAAAGTCGCCGCCTGGGCAGCAAATAATATCAGTCAGCAATCCCACGTTTGGGGTTGCCAAACCTGCAGCGCGAGCCTTTTCCCAAAGCGGGAAGAGGTTGCTTAATTTTACGTCTGCTAAAATCAAGTTTTGTTCGTGAGAAACGCGCAGCTCTCCAAAACTATAAGCGTCGGCCAAATCAGCAACAATGGCCATTTGTTCTGATGTTGCATCACCCGGTGCATGGCCGTGTGGTTTGAGTGAAAGTGTTACTGCGCGGTAGCCCGCTTGTTTGTGGGTGTGTGCGCAACGCTTTAACCACGCGGCGAATGCTGGGTTGCTGGCGATGGCGCTATCAAAGCTTGAATCATGCGCTGGCAAGCTTTCATATGGCATTGCCTCAAAGTGTTGGCCAACACGCGCTAATTCAGCCTCTGTAATTGTGTTTGGATTGTCTTTAAGGTGCAGCCATTCCGCTTCAACTTGTTGCTTGAAGTCCTCAATGCCTAATGCTTTAACTAAAATCTTAATACGCGCTTTATAAGCGTTATCACGACGACCGTGAACGTTGTAAACGCGGATAATCGCTTCGCAATAGGTAAGAGCGTGTTGCCACTCAAGATGTTCGCGAATTACCGTGCCCAAGATAGGGGTGCGACCTAATCCACCACCAACCCAAACTTTAATCGCTGTTTTGCCTTTTGTGTCTATGTAAAACTCCATGCCAATGTCATGCGCTTGAACGATGGCTCGGTCTTGCTCGGTGCCAGAAACGGCGATTTTAAATTTACGTGGCAATAAGGCAAACTCAGGATGGAAGGTGCTCCATTGGCGCAAGACTTCAGCCATCGCGCGTGGGTCAATCACTTCATCAGGGGCTACACCAGCAAATTGGTCTGTCGTGATATTGCGGATGCAATTGCCAGAGGTTTGAATGGCGTGCATTTCAACGGTAGCAAGCTCAGCCAAAATCTCAGGCACATCTTCTAGCTTAGGCCAATTAAGTTGTAGGTTTTGACGGGTGCTGAAATGACCATAGGCTTTGTCGTATTTTTTAGCAATGTTGCCAAGTTTACGTAATTGTCTGGATGACAACATGCCATAAGGCACCGCAATTCGAAGCATAGGCGCTTGACGTTGAATATAAAGCCCGTTTTGTAAGCGGAGTGGACGGAACTCATCTTCAGAGAGTTCGCCAGCAAGATAGCGATTAGTTTGGTCGCGGTATTGCGCGACACGCTCGTTTACAATTTGTTGGTCAATGGCATCGTATTTATACATATTTATTCAATTTTTCAAAGAGGCGATATTTTAATGCAAAATCCGCTTGGTTTCACGCTTTATCTTGGCATTGGGCCTCATTAGTGGGGCTTAATGCAAAATCAGTTTAAAGCCTACATAGATCAAAATGGTGGCAAGTGCTATGCGTATCCAATGCTCGGCTACCTTAGCACTTAAATGACTACCAATGTAGATGCCAGGAATCGAGCCAATTAACAAGGTCCCAAGTAAGCTGTAATCAACCGTACCAATGCTTGCATGGCCAAGTCCTGCCACTAAGGTTAACGGCACTGCATGAGCAATATCAGTGCCGACAATGGTGGTAATCTTTTTGTGAGGATATAGCACAATAAGGGCGGTCACACCTAAAGCGCCAGCACCAACAGAGGTGAGTGTAACTAAACCGCCAAGCACAATGCCAAGCACTACCGTGCTAGAGGCTACATATTTCTCTGGAATTAAAGTCTCTTTCGAAAGCAGGCTCATGAGTTTGGTTCTTAAAAGTACCGCTACTGAAGTAACAATCAGTGCAATACCCAAGCTGAACTTGATGGTTGCGATAGCTTCGGTTGAATCCACATCGATGGTGCGTAAGAATAGAATGGTGGCAAATGATGCTGGCACGCTCCCTGCAGCGAGAAGCTTAACTATGTGCCAATCAATGTTGCCTAGCTTGCCGTGAGCAAAAATACCCACTGATTTAGTGATGGATGCGTAAAGCAAATCGGTACCAACGGCTAGTGCAGGCTTGATATGGAAAAAAATCATCAAAATAGGAGTCATGAGCGAACCACCACCCACGCCTGTTAAGCCAACCAAAAATCCAACGACAAAGCCTGCAATAATGAAGCCGAAATCCATAAAAGTCCTTAATAAGATTGATTTAGCGTGAAATAAAACTGCAATGATTATAAATGACTAAATATGTTGTTTTTATAACAGTTTATTCTTAATATATGCTTATTAGTTATAAAGGGTGATGTTGAGATGAAATTACATCAATTGCGCTATGTGAGCGAGGTTGTTAAGCAGGGTTTGAACATTTCTTTAGCTGCTGATGCGCTGCATACATCACAGCCTGGGGTGAGTAAGCAAATTCAGCTACTTGAGCAGGAGCTTAATCTACAGATTTTTGAGCGTCATGGCAAACGCTTAACGGGGGTGACAGAGCCTGGTCGAAATATTATTGAGCTCGCCGAGCGCGTAATGCGCGACATGGAAAACATTAAGCGTGTGGGGGACGAGTTTAGTCATGAAGATATAGGCACGCTCACTATCGCTACCACACACACACAAGCACGGTATCGTTTACCTGCGGCTGTTAAACCGTTTATGCACAAATATCCCGACGTTAAACTCAATATTCATCAAGGCAACCCAACGCAGGTGGCTGAGCAGGTGGAAAGCGGTGAAGCGGATATTGGGATTGCGACCGAGGCTATTAGCCACTTTGAAAAGATTTTATGTTTGCCAGCCTATCAGTGGAATCGCTGTGTTGTTGTGCCGCCAGGTCACCCATTGATTAACGATATTCCGCTTACGCTCAAAAAATTGACGCATTACCCACTGATAACTTATGACTTTGCATTTACTGGCGGCTCATTAGTAAGTAGTGTATTTGAGAAAGAAGGGCTATCACCTAACGTGGTCCTCTCGGCCATTGATGCCGACGTAATTAAAACATATGTTAGTCTGGGTTTGGGAGTCGGTTTGCTTGCTGGTATGGCTTACGATGCTGAGCGAGATACCAATTTGATTGCCCTGGATGCAAAACATCTATTCCCTGACAGCGTCACCTATGTAGGTATTAGACGTGATGCCTATTTAAGGAAGTTTGCCTATGAGTTCATTCAGCTCTTGGCGCCGCATTTTGACCGCAAAGCGGTGAAGGAAGCCCTTAAACAATAAAACAATTACTTGCGTGGCAAAGTTGGGATTTCATTGCTTTTTCGGATATAATCTTGGCTCGAAATTATTGTTGTTTCGTTATTTTTATTAAGTAATTATTCGGAGAGCGCTATGGCTAATTTATTAGAACAATTGAAGTCTATGACCACTATCGTGGCTGACACTGGTGATGTTGAAGCGATTAAAAGTGTAAAACCTATCGATGCTACAACCAACCCTTCTTTGGTATTAAAAGCGAGCCAATTGCCACAATACGCATCATTGATTGATGAAGCGATTGCCTATGCAAAAGCAAAAGGCGGCTCTAAAGCAGAACAAATTGACAATGCAGCTGACAAATTGGCTGTGTTGATTGGTACAGAAATCACTAAGGTTGTTCCTGGTCGTATTTCAACGGAAGTAGACGCACGTTTGTCATTCAATGTTGAAAAAATGGTGGCTAAAGGCCGTAAATTAATTCAGTTGTATCAAGATGCTGGCATTGGCAAAGAGCGCGTGTTGATCAAATTAGCATCAACATGGGAAGGTATCAAAGCAGGCGAAATTCTTGAAAAAGAAGGCGTTCAATGTAACCTCACATTGTTATTCGGTTTCGGCCAAGCACGTGCTTGTGCAGAAGCAGGCGTATTCTTGATCTCACCATTCGTTGGCCGTATCCTAGACTGGTATAAAGCTAAGAACCCAGGCACAGAATACACACAAGAAACTGACCCAGGTGTGGTTTCAGTGCGTGCTATTTACCAATACTACAAAGAACACGGTTACAAAACTGTTGTGATGGGTGCTTCATTCCGTAACACAGGTGAGTTAATCGCTTTGGCTGGTTGTGACCGTTTAACTGTTTCACCAAACTTATTACAAGATTTGGCTGCAACAGAAGGTACATTGACGCAAGTATTGAAAGACGGCGGCGCAAATAAAGCAGCTCCAGCGCGATTGACTGAAGAAGAGTTCCGTTTTGCATTAAACGAAGATCCAATGGCAACTGAAAAGCTTGCTGAAGGTATCCGTGGTTTCGTTGTTGACCAAAACAAACTTGAAGCTGCGCTTGCTGAAAAACTATAAGCTTTGTAACTATTATTTCTGTAACAAATAAATGCTAGGCTTTGATCTAAAGGCTAGCATTGTGATTTATAGCGTTGACACATTGATTGTTTGCGCTATAAGATATCATTCGATTTTTAAGTTAGTGCTGAATAAGCGCTAAAAACAAGTAGTAAAACCTGTAACCCATCGGAGAAAAGAAACATGGCACATACACAAATGGCTTTAGATTCATTAGATTTTGACGCAACAATAGCACTAGCAACAGCGGTTGCTCCACACGTTGATATTCTTGAAATTGGTACACCATGCATTAAGCACAACGGTATCAAATTACTTGAAACTCTTCGTGCTAAATTCCCAAACAACAAAATCTTAGTTGACTTGAAAACAATGGACGCTGGCTTCTACGAAGCTGAGCCATTCTACAAAGCTGGTGCAGATATCTGTACAGTTTTGGGTTGTGCTGATATCGGTACGATCAAAGGTGTAATCGATGTTGCAAACAAATACGGCAAAAAAGCACAAGTTGACTTGATCAACGTTGCTGACAAAAAAGCACGTACGCAAGAAGTTGCTAAACTAGGCGCGCACATCATTGGCGTTCACACTGGTCTTGACCAACAAGCTGCTGGCCAAACACCATTCGTTGACTTGGCAATGGTTGCTGGTTTGAACCTTGGTTTAGAAATCTCAGTAGCTGGTGGGGTTAAAGCTGCAACAGCTGCACAAGTACGTGATGCTGGTGCAACAATCATCGTTGCTGGCGCTGCTATTTACGGTGCTGCTGATCCTGCTGCTTCTGCTGCAGAAATCACTGCAATTGCTCATGGTGGCAATTCAGGTGGTTTGTTCGGTTGGTTGAAAGGCTTGTTTAGCTAATATAAATTGGCTAAATAAAAGGTAATAAACGACCATAATAGACCGCTGCAAAACAAGGTATTACGTTTTGCGGCGGTTTTTATTTGTAAATTAAGAAAGAAAACATACTCTCATGCGTAAAGCTGAAGTTAGCCGTAATACCCTAGAAACCCAAATTGTTGTTTCGATTAATCTCGATGGCAACGGGGCCTCAAAATTGGCGAGTGGGTTAGCGTTTCTAGATCACATGATAGATCAGATTGCTAGACACGGCATGATGGACATCACGATTGAAGCAAAGGGTGATTTGCACATTGATGCACATCACACAGTAGAAGATGTTGGTATCACCTTGGGCCAGGCTTTTGCAAAAGCTGTAGGCGATAAAAAAGGCGTGCGCCGCTATGGACATTCATATGTGCCTTTAGATGAAGCATTGTCACGAGTTGTGCTCGATTTATCAGGTCGCCCAGGTTTGGAGTTTGGCGTTGAATTCAGACGTGCGCGCATTGGTGATTTTGATGTGGATCTGATCCACGAATTTTTCCAAGGCTTTGTCAATCACGCTTTGGTAACCTTGCATATTGATAATTTACGTGGCGACAATGCCCATCATCAAGCAGAAACAATCTTTAAGGCATTTGGCCGTGCGCTACGTATGGCTGCCGAATTAGATCCTCGTATGGCAGGCATCATGCCTTCTACCAAGGGAACTTTATAAGTCTGAATGTTAATTACTCAAAACTTTCGTCATCCAAACTTTAGGCATGGATGTTGAAATTTTCAGAAAAGTATCATGATTGATATCGCAGTAGTAGATTATGGCATGGGCAATTTACGCTCAGTTTCAAAAGCCTTGGAGCATGTTGCCCCCAATAAAAACGTTGTGGTGACAAGCTCTGCTAAGGACATTCTTGATGCCGGGCGCGTTGTATTTCCAGGGCAAGGCGCTATGCCTGATTGCATGCGAGAGCTTGAATCTAGAGGAGTTCATGATGCTATTGTGCAATCTGCCGCTCGTAAACCATTCCTTGGTATTTGTATAGGCTTACAGCTTTTGTTTCAGCACTCTGAAGAAGGTGATGCTAATGGTTTGGGTATTTTGGCTGGCAAGGTAAAACGCTTTGCTGCGGATGCGATGCACGACGCAGACGGCAATAAACTTAAAGTGCCACATATGGGCTGGAACCAGGTTTATCAAAAACAAGACCATCCGATGTGGAAAGATATTCCAGATGGTGAGCGTTTCTATTACGTGCACAGTTATTATGTTCAGCCAGATGATGCGACTTTAGTTGCTGGCGTAACAGAATATCCTGCAGCTTTTACAGGCGCGATTGCACACAACAATATTTTTGCAGTTCAGTTTCACCCAGAGAAAAGTCAGCACGCTGGATTACAGTTGTTATCCAACTTTGTTCAGTGGAATGGCAAACCTTAATTTTATTAATCCCATTTAATTTGTAAAACAGCCTTTATATTATGTTAATTATTCCTGCTATCGATTTAAAAGACGGTCACTGCGTACGTTTAAAACAAGGTTTGATGGAAGATGCTACGGTGTTTTCTGAAGATCCAGGTGCCATGGCACGCCATTGGGTTGATCAAGGCGGTAAACGTTTGCACCTTGTGGATTTGAATGGTGCTTTTGCGGGTAAGCCAGTTAATGAGGGGGCGATTAAAGCCATTGTTGAAGCTTGCCGCGGCGAAATCCCAATTCAATTAGGTGGTGGCATCCGTGATTTAGAAACCATTGAACGTTATCTTGATAGCGGAATTGACTATGTCATTATCGGTACAGCGGCAGTGAAAACCCCAGGCTTCTTGCACGAAGCTTGTTACGCATTCCCAGGTCAAATTATGGTGGGCTTAGATGCTAAAGATGGCAAAGTGGCTGTTGATGGTTGGTCAAGATTAACAGGGCATGACGTGATTGATTTGGCCAAGAAATTTGAAGACTATGGTGTTGAAGCCGTAGTTTATACAGACATCGGCCGTGACGGTATGTTAAGTGGCGTGAATATTGAAGCCACGGTTGCGCTGGCGCAAGCATTAACCATTCCAGTGATTGCAAGTGGCGGTATTACCGATCTAGGCGATGTCCGTAAACTTTGTGCGGTTGAGAGTGAAGGTATTATGGGCGCTATTACAGGTCGCGCTATTTATGAGGGCACCTTGAATTTTGAAGCGGCTCAAGCGTTGGCAAATGAGTTAAACGGTTAATGTTAGCTAAACGCATCATTCCTTGTTTGGACGTAACGGATGGTCGCGTTGTAAAAGGCGTTAACTTTCTTGAACTTCGTGACGCGGGAGATCCAGTTGAAATCGCGCGCCGTTACGATGAGCAAGGCGCAGACGAATTAACTTTCCTTGATATTACCGCGAGCTCAGATAATCGCGGATTGATTCTGCACATTATTGAAGAGGTGGCTTCGCAGGTATTTATTCCGTTGACGTAGGTGGTGGTGTTCGAGAAGTCGAGGACGTTCGCCGTTTACTTAATGCAGGCGCTGACAAAGTCAGTATAAATACATCTGCTGTGGTTAATCCCCAATTGGTTGCGGATGCGTCTGATCGCTATGGTTCGCAGTGTATCGTTGTTGCGATTGATGCAAAGCAAGTTGGTGTAGATGCTTCAGGTCAACCTAGATGGGAAGTATTTACCCATGGTGGGCGCAAAGAAACAGGTCTAGATGCCGTTGAATGGGCACGAAAAATGGTGAATCTCGGAGCGGGCGAATTGCTTGTCACAAGTATGGATAGGGATGGGACGAAGATAGGTTTTAATCTCGGCTTGAATAAAGCCATTAGCGATGCAGTCGATGTGCCGATAATTGCCTCCGGTGGTGTTGGTAATTTGCAGCATTTAGTCGATGGCGTGAAATTGGGTGGCGCTGATGCCGTGCTTGCGGCAAGCATATTTCACTATGGTGAATATACGGTGCGTCAAGCTAAAGAATATATGCGCGAACACGGCATTGAGGTGCGACTTTGAGCTGGATAGATAAAGTAAGCTGGGCTGATGGCTTGGTGCCTGTGATTGCTCAAGAGCTTGGTACCAATCAGGTGTTAATGTTTGCTTTTATGAACCGTGAGGCTTTGCAGCTCACTGTTGAAACAGGACATGCTGTTTATTGGTCTCGCTCACGTGGCAAAATCTGGCATAAAGGTGAGGAGTCGGGGCACATGCAAAAAGTACATAAGCTTCGGCTAGACTGCGATGCTGACGTTATTTTAATGACGGTTGAACAGATAGGCGGGATTGCCTGCCATACTGGACGTCATGACTGTTTTTTCCAAAAACTAGAAAATGGCGAATGGAAAATAGATAAGCCTGTGATTAAAAATCCAGAGGAAATTTACAAACATGAATGACATTATTCAGCGATTGACTGATTTGCTAGAAGCCAGAAAAGACGCAGATCCGCAAACTTCTTACGTCGCCAAGCTGTATAGCAAAGGGATGAATAACATCCTTAAAAAGGTGGGCGAAGAAGCGGCTGAAACTATTATTGCGGCCAAGGATGGCAGTAAAGAAGACCTGATTTATGAAACGGCTGATTTATGGTTTCATACCATGGTGATGCTTGCCCAGGCGGGCTTAAGCGCGCAGGATGTTTTAGAAGAGTTGGCGCGTCGTGAAGGTTTGTCTGGCATCGCTGAAAAAGCTTCACGCCCTAAAGATTAGATCCCATAATATTAGAGGCTTAGAGATACAGATGAGCGCAGATTGTATTTTTTGCAAAATCACGAAAGGTGAAATCCCTTCAANAAAGATTTTTGAAGATGAAGATGTCATCGTTTTTAATGATATACATCCAATTGCGCCGGTGCACTTTTTAATTGTGCCAAAGCTACATATTGAAAGCCTCGCATCCGCAGATCAGTCTCATCAGGCCTTACTGGGTAAGATGTTATTATTAGCGTCTAAGCTAGCGGCCGAAGAAGGTTTAAAAGGCTTTCGAACNATGATTAATACAGGNCGTGAAGGCGGGCAAGAAGTATTCCACATTCATGTCCATGTGTTTGGTGGCGGCGCAAATTTACCCAAGACTTAATTAGGAGTTATCTCATGTTGAAAGAATTATTAGTCATCTTGGTGATTGCAATTGTTGTGTTTGGCACAAAAAGACTGCGAAATCTTGGCGGTGATTTAGGCGGCGCTATCAAGAGCTTCAAAGATGCGATGAAAGGTGAAGAAAAAGCGGAGGCAGTGCCTGAAGATGCACGCAAAGTTGAAACAATTGAAGCCGAAATTGTCGATAAAACGAAGCATTAATATTTATTTATGTTTGATGTAGGATTTTCAGAGCTGGNGCTGATTGCTGTAGTTGCTATGATTGTAATCGGCCCTGAAAGACTTCCAANAGTAGCGCGCACAGCTGGTGCGTTGTTAGGGCGGATGCAGCGCTATGTTAACAATGTTAAATCTGAGGTCGAGCGCGAAATGCAATTTGAGGACCTCAAGAAATTGCAGCAAGAAATTCAGGCACAATCAAAAAAATTAGAAAATAGTATTCTCGCGCCAAGCACAGTCCCACAAGCTCAAACGGAGCTCCAATTAGAAGATCNAAAGTTAGCAACAAAACTAGCTTCAAAGCCTAAGCCAGTGAGAAAATCTAAGTCCAAATGAGTGTGACAGATACTTTTATTTCACATTTGCTTGAATTACGAAACCGCTTACTTAAAATTGTCGTGGGTTTGGTTGTTTGCGTCATTGCTTTTCTGCCATTTTCAAACGGGCTTTATACTTGGCTAGCACATCCACTATTAATCCATTTGCCTGCTGGGACGAAGATGATAGCCACTGCAGTCACCACGCCTTTTTTGGTGCCAATGAAGGTTTCTACCCTATTAGCAATTGTCGTTTCTTTGCCTTACACGCTATACCAAGCNTGGGCGTTTGTTGCGCCGGGACTTTATGCGNATGAGCGTCGATTTATCGGACCGNTGATTGTCGCTAGNACGTTGCTGTTTCTTGCTGGAATGGCTTTCGCGTACTTTGCGGTTTTTCCNGTGTTGTTTGGATTTATTACAGCATCTGCCCCAGAGGNTGTAGCAGTNATGACAGATATAGGGAGCTATTTGGATTTTGTGACGACGATGTTTGTTTCATTTGGCCTCGCTTTTGAAGTGCCAATTGCCGTGGTGGTTTTGGTGAGGTTTAATATCGTTAAAATAGAGATGCTAAAAGAGGCAAGGCCTTACGTGATTGTTGGCGCGTTTATTGTCGGCGCAATCCTTACCCCTCCAGATGTGATTTCACAAATTATGTTAGCCCTGCCATTGTGGTTCTTGTACGAGGCTGGGGTGTTTGTCGCGAGGTTTGTTGCGCCNCGCGAAAATCCCTAATTCGCTTCAAGTTTTGGTCTACGACCAATCATCACTGGCACATTAATCTCTTTTTGGTTTCGAGCGATTTTCAATATCGCTTGTTTTTTGGGTTTTAATTCAGAAATAAGTCCGAGCATATTGGTGCTATCAATCACCTGAAGTCCGTTTATTTCTAGTAAAACATCACCCGCTTTAAGTCCAGCACGTTCAGCAGGGCTATTTTTAATAATGCCTGCAATTAAAGAGCCTTGAGCNCTTTTCAATTTAAATGAGACTGCGANTTCAGCGGTCATGTCTTGTGCCTCAATCCCTATCCAGCCTCGCGTCACGCTACCTTGGCGGATAATTTGCTCCATGACTTGCTTAACAATGCTCACTGGAATAGCAAAGCCTATGCCCATGGAGCCACCATTGCGAGAGTAAATTGCGCTGTTAATTCCCACTAAGTTGCCATCAGCATCTATCAGTGCGCCTCCTGAATTGCCAGGATTAATCGAAGCGTCAGTCTGAATAAAGCTCTCAAAAGTGCTGATGCCAAGATGATTTCGACCAAGAGCNCTAATAATTCCTTGTGTTACGGTTTGTCCAACACCAAATGGATTGCCAATGGCAAGTACTACATCCCCTACTTTGTTTTTCTCGGCATCTGCAAAAGTGATGGCGGGAAGATTTTCTACATCGATTTTAAGAACCGCAAGGTCAGTATCAGTGTCTGAGCCTACAGCGTGTGCTTTAACTGTTCGGCCATTTTCTAACACAACTTGAATTTCATCAGCGGATTCAATCACATGTTGATTGGTGAGTATTAGGCCGTTTTTATTCACAATTACCCCAGAGCCAAGGCTGGTTTCATGTTGGGACTGCTCGTCTGATTGGTCGCCAAAGAAATGCTTGAACAGTGGGTCGTCTAGGAATTGTTGATGTGGGTTAGTTGCATTTTTTTTGCTGGTAAAAATATTGACCACGGATGGCATCGCTTTTTGGGCTGCGCTGCTATATGAACCAAAGCCTTTTGTTGGCTGAGTTGCTTTTTCAATATGGTCTTCGAGGTATTGAATATTTGAATAGATGAGTTTTGGGTAAAAAATTTGCACTACAAAAACTACAGCGAGGCTGACGGTGACAGTTTGTGCGAAAATGAGCCAAAGCTTTTTCATATGATCTACCAGTTATAACGAATGCAACAATTGCGGAATCAAAAAATGGAATTAAAACAACTAGTAAATTATACCCGACAAATTTTACAGGTCGAGCGATTCTCTGATTATTGCCCGAATGGCTTGCAAGTTGAGGGTAAGTCACAGGTCAACAAAATTGTGACGGGTGTGAGCGCAAGTATGGATTTCTTGAAAGCTGCTAAATCAGCAGGGGCAGATGCTGTACTTGTGCATCATGGCTATTTTTGGAAGAACGAAGAAGCTTGCCTTGTGGGCTTGAAGCGCAATCGTATTAAATTCCTACTGGATAATGAAATAAGTTTGTTGGCTTATCACTTACCCCTAGATGCGCATCCAGAGCTAGGAAATAACGCACAGTTGGGGACGGTGTTGGGCTTAAATGTCCAAGCCTACACTGGCAATCAAGGTTTGATTGCGCAGGGTAGCTTGGGTGAGTCGCAAACATTAGAACGGTTTTCTGAGCATGTTGGCAATCAGCTCGGTAGAGTGCCTTTAGTCATTGGCGATTTAAGTCGAACAATTAAAAATGTAGCCTGGTGCACTGGTGGAGCGCAGGGATATATCGTTGATGCAATTGAGTTGGGCGTGGACGTTTTTATTAGTGGAGAGATTTCAGAGCAAACATTCCATTTAGCGCGTGAATCTGGCGTGGCTTACATTGCGGCGGGGCATCATGCGACTGAGCGCTATGGCATCAGGGCTTTGGGTGAGCATCTAGCGAATCAGTTCACCTTGGCACATGAATTTATCGATATTGATAACCCAGTTTGAGGGTTGGATTTTTTCGGGTAGAAAAATTTGTTGGGTGTGTCGTAAATTAAAGGCTTCAAGGGTTTAAGTTTTTAGTTGAAACCTGTAAAATGATCGGTTAAATTTTAATAAAGCGTCAATGTAATTTAGAAATTAAGGACATGGGGATGGCGAATCAAGAAGTAGATCAAAGTAAGCGTAAATTTCTGATTGCGGCAACTTCAGTTGCAGGTGGTGTGGCAGCCGCAGCCGTTGCTGTGCCTTTCGTAACGAGTATGTTGCCAAGTGAGCGCGCAAAAGCTGCAGGCGCCCCAGTTGAAGCTGAAATCAGTAAAATTGAGCCTGGCTCAATGATTACGGTTGAATGGCGTGGTAAGCCTGTTTGGATTGTTAATCGCAGTCAAGCGATGCTTGATGCGTTGGCGAGTCATGACGACAAATTGTCTGATCCGAAATTGGAAGTGATAAGTCAACAGCCTGATTATTGTGTCAATCCATCACGTGCGATTAAGCCAAACATTATGGTTTTGGTGGGTATTTGTACTCACTTAGGCTGTTCGCCATCACCTAAACTACAAACAGGTGGTGATATGGGCGCTGATTGGACTGGTGGATTTTTCTGTCCTTGTCACGGCTCTAAATTTGACTTGGCTGGTCGTGTATTTAGTGGCTCGCCAGCCCCAATTAACTTGGTGGTTCCGCCGCACAAATACATTAGTGATTCTGTGGTGCTAATTGGTGCAGATGATAAGGGAGTTGCGTAATGGCTAAAAACAATCAGCAGGATTCCAAAAACTTAATTGATTGGATTGACGCTCGATTCCCTTTGTCGTCAAATTTAAAAGCGCATGTTACCGAATACTATGCGCCTAAAAACTTCAACTTTTGGTATTTCTTTGGTGCGTTAGCAACGCTCATTTTAGTGTTGCAAATTCTAACGGGTATTTTTCTAACAATGAACTACAAGCCAGATGCAGCACTCGCCTTTGCTTCCGTTGAGTACATCATGCGTGATGTTTCTTGGGGTCGATTGATTCGATATATGCACTCTACTGGCGCATCTATGTTCTTTGTGGTGATTTATTTACACATGTTCAGGGGCTTGATGTATGGTTCTTATAAAACACCCCGTGAATTGATTTGGCTGTTCGGTGTTGGCATTTTCCTAGTCTTAATGGGTGAAGCTTTCTTTGGCTACCTATTGCCTTGGGGTCAGATGTCTTATTGGGGCGCCCAAGTTATCATTAATTTGTTCACCTCTATCCCGTTCATTGGCCCAGATATTTCATTGTGGTTGCGTGGTGATTACACTGTTTCAGATGCGACGCTTAATCGTTTCTTTGCATTCCACGTGATTGCATTGCCTTTGGTCCTGCTTGGCTTGGTGGTTTCACATTTGATTGCCTTGCACGAAGTGGGCTCAAACAATCCCGACGGAGTTGAGATCAAGAAACATAAAGATCCGAAAACACATATCCCGCTAGATGGTATTCCATTCCATCCTTACTATACTGTGAAAGACTTAATGGGTGTATCAGTGTTCCTGATTGTGTTCTCAGCCATTATTTTCTTTGCGCCAGAGATGGGCGGTTATTTCCTTGAAGCGAACAACTTTATCCCCGCTGATCCGTTAAAAACGCCAGCGCATATTGCCCCAGTTTGGTATTTCACACCTTATTACTCAATTTTACGCGCTGTACCACCAATTTTTAATTCGCAATTCCCTGGTGTGGCCGCAATGGGATTATCTGTTGTGATTTTTGCATTCTTGCCTTGGCTAGATCGCAGCCCAGTAAGGTCAATTCGCTATCGCGGAAGTTTGTACAAAAAATGGCTGGCTGCTTTTGTATTGAGTTTCATCGTATTAGGTTACTTAGGAACAGAGCCATCAAATGTATGGGGTCAATTCGCATCTAGCACGCCTTTGATTGGCGGTGCTGATCGAGCAACTATCGTGGCAAGGTTTTTTAGTTTGGTTTATTTCTCATTCTTTGCATTGATGCCTTGGTACACCAAGAAAGATAAAACTAAGCCGGTGCCAGAAAGGGTAACAGCATAATGAAAACTAAAATTTTATTGGTTTTAGCATTGCTATTGCCATTGATGGCCATTGCGAATGAGGGTGTTAAACTAGATCGTGCACCTATCGATCCAAATAATCAAGCCTCGTTGCAACGCGGTGCAAAAACATTTGTAAACTATTGTTTGAACTGTCATAGCGCTGCTTATATGCGTTATAACCGTTTGCAAGATATTGGTTTGACGGATGAACAAATCAAATCAAACTTGATGTTTGCTGGTGAAAAGGTTGGCGACACGATGACAGTGTCAATGCCGAAAGCGGATGCGAAAGCATGGTTTGGCGTAACTCCACCAGACTTATCTGTTGAAGCACGTGCTCGTGGCGCTGACTGGCTTTATAGCTATTTACGCGGCTTTTACCGAGACGATACAAGACCAACTGGCTGGAACAACGTTGTTTATGAAAAAGTTGCTATGCCGCATGTGCTTTGGAGCTTGCAAGGTGAACAAATATTAAAGATTGATGAGAAGACGGATACGCACCATTTAGTGCTAGAAAAACAAGGCGCCATGACGCCAGCTGAGTATGATGCAACTATTGCAGATTTAGTGAATTACTTAGTCTTTATGGCTGAGCCTTTCAAAGAACGCGATAAGAATTTAGGTTTGTTGGTATTAGCCTTTTTGGGGCTGATGTTTGTGCTGACTTACTACTTGAAAAAAGAGTTCTGGAAAGATATACACTAAAATAACAACATTGCGGGAAGCCAGCTATTCGGCTGGCTTCCCGTTTTGCTTTTTGTAAGCGAGGAACCAAAATTATGATGACACTTTATTCAGGTACTACCGATCCGTATAGCCATCGTTGCCGTATCGTATTGTTCGAAAAGGGCATGGACTTTCAAGTCATTGACGTTGATTTGGCAAATAAGCCAGAGGACCTCGCAGTGATTAACCCCCACAATACCGTGCCAGTATTGGTTGAGCGTGATTTAGTGCTAGAGCAAGCAAACATTATCAATGAATATATTGATGAGCGTTTCCCGCATCCACAATTGATGCCTGCTGATCCTGTGATGCGCGCTCGCGCTCGTTTATTTTTACACAACTTTGAAGAGCAACTGTTCGACCATATCAAAGATATTGAGTCCGACAATCAAAAAGCGGCTGATAAAGCTCGCTCAGCGATACGTGATAATTTAACGCAAATCGTTCCTTTGTTTAGCAAGCAAGAATATATCCTTGGCGACGACTTCTCTATGCTTGATGTGGCAATCGCACCATTATTATGGAGACTTGGTCATTACGGGATTGAATTGCCTAAACAAGCGGCACCATTGTTGAAATATGCAGAACGTATTTTCTCACGCCCGGCTTATATTGAAGCCATGACGCCATCTGAAAAAGCGATGCGTAAATAAATATGAGTGAATTAACTTCAACCAAGCCTTATATGATTAGAGCGATTCATGAGTGGTGCGTTGATAATCAATTAACGCCCCATCTATTGGTTGAAGTGAGTCCGCAAACTAAAGTCCCGATGGCATATGTAAAAGATGGTGAAATCGTCTTGAATCTTAACTATTCTGCAACTAAGGATTTGCAATTCACCAACGAAGCAGTTTCATTCTCTGCGCGTTTTTCGGGTGTATCAAATAACTTGTATGTTCCTATTGATGCAATAAAAGGGATTTTTGCACGAGAAAATGGTCAAGGCATGTTTTTTGAGGTGCAAGCAGAAGATGGTGATGCGGTAAAAGAAATAAAAAACAATGAGATAGCAAACAAAGAAAAAAATATTTCATCAGAAGTGAAAAAAAACCCCTTAAAGTTGGTAAAATAGCTCCCGTTGTAAATGTAGTTGATTAATTAATACTTGCCGAATTAGCTCAGTTGGTAGAGCAGCGCACTTGTAATGCGAAGGTCGTCAGTTCGATTCCGACATTCGGCACCACTCCCTTAATCACCCAAAGTTAAATCTATTGTCTTCAATCGCGATTTTAATTTGGGTTATTAATGTCACGCTAGATACAGTTGGTCATGTTGCGCTTAAATTTGCCGCAACTGCTGATCAAAATGAATCCACAGAAACTGCACGCTGGAAATCAATGCTAAGCTCATTCCCGCTTTGGGTTGGTATTGTTTGCTTTTGTCTTGAATTCGTTGTTTGGCTAGCCTTCCTTTCAGTTCTTTCTTTGTCTCAGGGCGTCTTGTTGGGAGCGATTAATATGGTTTCAATCGTCATTGCTGGTCGTTTAATCTTTAAAGAAAAACTAGATCGCATGAGGCTCTTGGGTATGGCATTAATCACTATTGGCGTTATCTTTGTGGGGATTTACTCATGAAGAAAACGCAGTTTTATATTGTTGGTTTTTCGGCCTTAATGCTATGCGATACTCTTACTCAGGTTTCATTTAAGCTTGCCTCAAACCACGGCGGTGAGTTTGTTATGCAGTTGGAGTGGTTCCTCTCGATATTTTCTCAGCCTTGGATATATGGTGCAGTTCTTGGATATTTAGGGTCATTTATCGCTTGGATGACATTGCTTAAGCACGCNCCGGTTGGTCTGGCTTATGCCGCATCACATTTGGTGGTGGTGGCAGTCTTGGCGGTNTCAGCCGTTTATTTTGGAGACAGGCTTGCCCCAATGCAACTTGTGGGTGCTTTAATGATTGTGGTTGGTATTATTTGTTTAAGCTTTAGTGAGGCAGAGCATGAAAATGATAAAGCTCACTGAAGCAGCACCAACNGCTGGTTTAGCGCTTTCATGGCGCGACTTTATTCCTCAGGTTTTTTTTCTACATCCGAAAAATTCCCTTGAACAGAAAATCGCCAATTTTATTGGTGAAGATGAAGTTCAAATTGAGTG
>JGI25917J50250_1000058_pt1 | contig 27092 bp, 18 predicted proteins | sample LauGreSBDMM110SN_4_FD_50250 | JGI IMG/M metagenome (IMG submission 50250) | reverse complement strand
ATAAAATTATCGATTTTTATTAGCTCCCCAATTTGCCTAATTAATTCAACATTATGCAGCCCGTGGATGTTAAGCCATTTTACATCTTCTGCCTGTAACGGATCTTCAATTTCCTTTTGCACCCTTTCTAAGCTCACTTTTTTATATTCTTCATAACCAGCATCGTCATAAACAAAAAGTTGCATTTCTACTGGTTCGTGGGTGTGAATACCTGTATATTCAAAAAAATTGGGTTGAATTTTTCGTACTTTTTTGTATCTAACTCTTTTCAAAATAAAAAATTTTTCAATAAAGATAAACGTTTTTTGAAATTCCATTTTACATTTACAAAAAAAAATCCTTTATGGTTACCTTGTTATACAACATCAAAGAACTAATTCAAATTCGTGAAGCTACTATTTTTAAAGTATCAGGAGCTGAAATGGCGGTTTTACCAAAACTAGAAAATGCCTTTTTGTTGATAGAAAACGAAGTTATAAAAGACTTTGGATTGATGAAAGATTGTCCAGAGTCGGGAATAGACAAAAAAATAAACTGCTCAGGAAGAGTAGTTCTGCCCACTTGGTGCGATAGTCACACCCATCTGGTCTATGCAGGCAATCGCGTGACAGAATTTGTGGATCGAATTAATGGATTGAGCTACGAGGCAATTGCCAATCGTGGAGGTGGCATTTTGAATTCAGCAAAAGTATTGAATGCCTCTTCTGAAGAGGAAATATATCAACAATCCAAGCACCGATTAGAGGAAATTATCAAAATGGGCACAGGAGCAGTCGAAATCAAATCGGGATATGGCTTGACCGTAGAGGGCGAATTAAAAATGCTTCGAGTAATTCAGCGTTTGAAACAAAATTACCCTATTGCAATAAAAGCAACTTTTCTTGGTGCGCATGCTTTTCCAACGGCGTTTAAAGACAATCAATCTGGTTATATTGATTTGATAATTGAAGAAATGTTGCCCAAAATTGCTGCTGAAAAATTGGCTGATTATGTGGATGTTTTTTTAGAAACAGGTTATTTCTCCGTAGAACAAGCAGAACGAATTATGGTTGCTGGCAAAAAACATGGTTTGACACCTAAAATTCATGTCAATCAGTTCACATCTATAGCAGGAATAGCCGCTTGCATAAAACACAATGCACTTTCGGTTGACCATCTTGAGGTAATGACAGAAGAAGACATTGAAGTCTTAAAAAACGGCATAACGATGTCTGTCGCATTACCATCGTGTTCTTATTTTTTATCGATTCCTTACACGCCAGCACGAAAAATGATGGCGGCAGGATTGCCTTTGGCATTGGCAACCGATTATAATCCAGGTTCCACTCCTTCGGGCAACATGAATTTTGTGGTAGCTACTGCTTGTATAAAAATGAAAATGACACCCGAAGAAGCCATTAATGCCGCAACAATTAATGGTGCGTATGCGATGGGAATTGCTGAAACCCATGGAAGCATTACAAGAGGCAAAATTGCCAACCTTATCATCACCAAACCGATTAATTCCTTTTATGAGTTGCCTTATCAATTTGGCAATAACTTGATTGAAGATGTGATTTTGAGGGGGAAATTGGTGGGTTAAGCTATTTTTATTATGATAATGGGCACGGATTGCAAAAGGAATGTCAACAGCAATGTCAACAGCAATGTCAATCTCAACATCAAAAAGCAAACGTTATTTCATTATCCAAAGCGTCTATTTACGGTACTCTTTTTTCTATTATCTTTTATCTTTTATCTTTTTTCTATTTTCTTTTAACTAAAATTCAAGCTCTATCTGAAAGCTCTCTAAAAATGACACCGATTTTAAAATGTCATAATGCAAAATGCGGTCTTCTTTTACTAAGGGTACTTCTTCGCGATAAGCTTTCAAAAATGTTTCGATAAAGGCACTCGACTCCAAAGGTTTTCTGTAAGCAATGGCTTGCGAAGCGTTGAGCAATTCGATTGCTAAAATGCGTTCGAGGTTTTCCATAACTTTCAAGCATTTGGTAGCTGCATTGGCGCCCATGCTCACGTGGTCTTCTTGTCCGTTGCTCGAAACTATGCTATCTACACTCGCCGGGGTGGCCAATTGTTTGTTTTGACTGGCAATGCTCGCAGCAGTATATTGTGGTATCATCAAACCCGAGTTCAACCCCGGATTATCCACCAAAAAGGCAGGCAAATTGCGCAAACCCGAAATCAATTGATAGGTTCTTCTTTCTGAAATACTTCCTAATTCAGACAACGCAATGGCCAAGAAATCTAANGNCAAAGCNAGNGGTTGACCATGAAAATTACCTCCAGAAATGACCTGGTCACTTTCGTGAAAAACATTCGGATTGTCGGTTACCGAATTGATTTCTGTTTTAAAAACCTTGTTCGCATAATCTATAACATCTTTTGAGGCACCGTGTACTTGCGGCATGCAGCGGAACGAATACGGATCTTGAACATGGCTTTTGGGTTGATTGATGATTTGACTACCTTCTAAAAATCCTGAAATTCTTTTTGCTGTAACGATTTGCCCTTTGTGCGGTCGTATAAGATGGATTTTTTCGTTGAATGGCTCTATTCTTCCATCAAAACCCTCAAGCGAAATGGCACCAATTAAGTCTGCCAGATAAGAAAATTTACACGCTTTTAGNAATATATAAGCACCATAAGCACTCATAAATTGGGTCCCGTTTAGCAATGCCAAGCCTTCCTTTGATTGCAAAACAATGGGGTGCCAACCAAAATGGGATAAAACTTTGCTTGCATTTACTTTTTTGTTTTTAAAATAAACTTCTCCTTCTCCCAATAGTGGCAACGACAAATGAGCCAACGGAGCCAAATCGCCCGAAGCACCAAGTGATCCTTGCGTGTAGATTACGGGTAAGACATCATTGTTATAAAAATCTATCAACCTCTCGACAGTAAGCAACTGAACACCAGAATGCCCGTAACTCAACGATTGTATTTTTAACAAAAGTATTAATTTTACAACAGCCAATGGAACTTCGTCACCAGTGCCGCAAGCATGCGATTTTACTAAATTTTCTTGTAATTGTGATAAATTTTCGTTGGAAATTTTGATGTTGCACAACGACCCAAAACCGGTATTGATGCCATAAATTGGCTTTTCGTGAGTTTGCATTTTCTTGTCCAAATAGGCGCGGCATTTTTGGATATTGACTTTGGCATCTTCCGACAGAGCAATTTGTTTGTTTTGCACAATAATTTCTTGCAAATTGTCAAGTGAAAGCAGATTGGTGCTAATATAATGGGTGTTGTTCATTTTTTAAATATTGGAAGGCCAAAATTCAGCAAACTGTTGTTAAAAAACAAGGTTTGTTGATAATATTTCAAATAATAATACCATTTACAAAGCAGCATAATTTTCATAATTGACAGTTTTTGGCACTAAAATCAACTAAATTGATTAATAAAATACGGTTAGAATACAAATATTGAAATATTCGTAAAAATGAAGAAAATACTGATATTCATTTGAAAAAAAGTATTTTTGGAATATTAAAAATGTAGAAAATGAAAGTCCTAAAATTTGGCGGAACTTCGGTTGCCAATGCGCAAAACATTAAACTTGTTATTGAAATTGTAAAAAATAAAGTCAAAGATACGCAGCTTGTTGTGGTGGTTTCTGCCTTTAGCGGCGTGACCGATTTGCTGGTTTTGGCTGCACAAAAAGCATCAGAAAAAGACATTTCATATAAAAATATAGTAGCAGAAATTGAGCAAAAACACCATCTTGCCATTCAAGAATTATTACCAATTAATGAACAAAAAAACAGCATAAATGGTTTTGATAATGAATTGAATTTATTAAAAACTTTGCTAGACGGCTGTTTTCTCTTAGGAGAATTATCGAGTAGAACTTCGGATACAATTTTGAGTTTTGGCGAGATTTTTTCGTCTGGAATAATTGCGCAAGCTTTAACCCAAGCAATTCCAGCAAGTAGTCACGCAGATAGCAGACAATTTATAAAAACCAATAACCATTTTGGTAAAGCAGTTGTTAATTTTGAATTGACCAACCAATTGATCAATGATTTTTCGCAATTCAAAAATCAGAAAGTAACTGTAATTCCTGGATTTATAGCATCGTCCTTAGACAATAACAACACAACACTTGGTCGCGGTGGGTCAGATTATACAGCCGCAATCGTGGCAGCGGCATTGAATGCTTCTCACCTTGAAATATGGACGGACGTTAACGGCATGTTTACCGCCAATCCACGTATTGTGAAGCAAGCACAACCCATCGAAAAAATTTCTTATCAAGAAGCAATGGAATTGTCGCATTTTGGAGCAAAAGTGCTTTATCCTCCAACAATTCAGCCTGTTCTGACAAAAAATATCCCTATTTTAATTAAAAATACGTTTGAACCCAATGCCGAAGGAACGTATATTTCTGCTGAAAGTTTATTCCAAACTAACCCAATAAAAGGCATTAGTCATATTGATAAAATTGCTTTGCTAACACTAGAGGGTTCCGGAATGGTAGGTGTTTCTGGTTCGTCAAAACGACTTTTTGAAGTTTTATCTAACGAAAATATTAATGTAATATTTATTACACAAGCCTCGTCAGAACACTCTATTTGCATAGGAATATTAAATAGTGATGCCGAAAAAGCTCAAATTGCAATTGACAAAGCCTTTGAACTAGAAATTGCCCAAAACAAAATAGATCATTGTATTGTTGAAAAAAACCTTTGTATCGTTGCTTTGGTAGGTGAAAACATGAANAATCACCAAGGTTTGAGTGGTAAAATGTTCAGCACTTTAGGAAAAAACAATGTGAATATTCGTGCAATTGCACAAGGTGCTTCTGAACGAAATATATCCGTAGTGATTAAAGAAACTGATGTTAAAAAGGCGTTGAATGTTTTACACGAACGTTTTTTTGAAGACAACACGAAACAGCTGAATTTATTTGTAATGGGTGTTGGCAATGTGGGCGAGAAATTTATTGAACAAGTTAGCCAGCAAAAGAAATTTTTGAAAGAAAATTTAAAAATTAATCTTCGGGTTATTGCCGTTTCAAATTCAAGAAAAATGCTTTTCAATGAGGATGGGATTGATATAAAAGATTGGAGAAATTTGTTGACCAATGGCGAAGCTGCCAACAAAGAAAACTTTATTACTAAAGTAAAATCAATGAATTTGCGCAATAGCATTTTTGTAGATATTACCGCAAACGAAACGATTGCTCAAACGTACGAGCACTACTTGAAACAGAATATTGCCGTAGTTACCTGCAACAAAATTGCTTGTTCATCTGCTTTTGACAACTATAAAACCCTTAAGAATTTGTCGCGAAAATACAATGCGCCATTTTTGTTTGAAACCAATGTCGGTGCAGGTTTGCCTATTATTGACACTTTGAAACATTTGATAGCTTCTGGAGATAAAGTCAATAAAATACAAGCGGTTTTATCAGGAAGTTTGAACTTTATTTTCAATAATTTTAGCGAAAGTTATAATTTTCATGATGTTGTAAAAGAAGCGGGCGTGCAAGGATTCACTGAACCCGATCCTAAAATTGATTTAAGCGGAGTTGATGTTGCCAGAAAAATTCTGATTCTAATTAGAGAAAGTGGTTATAAAATGGAAATTGAGGACATAGAAAACAACTGCTTTTTGCCTGAAGATTGTATGAAAACAACTAATAATGATGATTTTTTCAAATCGCTTTTGACCCATTCTTCTCATTTTGAAAAATTACTAGCAGATGCAAAATCAAAAGATAGTCGCATTAAATTTGTTGCAAAATTCGACAATGGAAAAGCCAGCGTCGGATTGCAATTTATACCGAAAGAAAGTCCTTTTTACAACCTTGAAGGAAAAGATAATATTGTAGAATTCTATACTGATAGGTACGTTGACCAACCATTGATTATCAAAGGAGCTGGTGCAGGAGCCGCAGTAACGGCCTCAGGAATTTTTGCTGATGTGATTAGAGTTGGGAATGTGTAAAAAATTTGTTTAAAGTTTCAAGTTAAAACTTTGAACTACAAAACCTGAAACCTGAAACAACAAATTAAATGAATGAAATAAAAGTTTTTTGTCCAGCAACGATAGCCAACCTCAACTGCGGATTTGACGTTATGGGATTGTGCCTTGAAGGGATTGGCGATGAAATGGTTCTTCGGAAAGTAGCAGAAAAAGGGATTAAAATTACCAAAATCACTGGCGCTGAACTACCTTATCAAACCAAAAAAAATGTTGCTGGCGTTGCTGGTTTGGCGCTGCTGAATAGTGTTGATATTGACTTTGGTTTCGAAATAGAAATTCATAAAAAAATTAAAGCGGGAAGCGGTATTGGAAGTTCTTCTGCGAGTGCGGCTGGTGCAGTTTTCGGCATTAATGAACTACTAGGGAAACCTTTTACAAAGCATCAATTGGTTGATTTTGCCATGAAAGGAGAAGCAATTGCGAGTGGATGCGAACACGCAGACAATGTTGCCCCTTGCCTACTTGGTGGTTTTACCTTAATTCGCGGATACAATCCTTTGGATGTCATTAAAATTGAAAGTCCTAGTGAATTATTTGCGGTAGTTTTACACCCACATATTGAAGTTAAAACAGCAGACGCGCGAGCGGTTTTACAACCTATGATTCCATTAAAAAATGCCATCATTCAATGTGGCAACCTTGGTGGCTTAATTGCTGGTTTATATACCAATGATTATGAATTAATTGGTCGTTCATTGCATGATGTGATTATTGAGCCGATGCGTAAACATTTAATTCCAAATTTTGATGAAGTCAAAAATGCTGCGATACAAAACGGTGCTTTAGGTGCTGGGATTTCTGGAGCTGGGCCTTCTATTTTTGCGCTTTGCAAAGGAGAAAATTCCGCTCAAAAAATTGCTTCGGCAATGCAAAAACATTTTAAAAACACGAAAATTGCATTTGACATTCACATTTCAAAAATAAATGACGTAGGAACAAAGATCATTTAATCCTATCACTAAAGTCAGTAAAATGAATTATTATAGTTTAAATAATAAAAACCTAAAAGTATCTTTTCAGGAAGCGGTTATTCAAGGACTTGCGCCTGACAGAGGATTGTATTTTCCAGAGCAATTAACTGAGTTGCCAAATGATTTTTTTGATAATATTGAAAATTTATCTAAAGAAACAATTGCTTTTGAAGCCATCAAACAATTTATTGGTGATGAAATTCCAGAAAATGAACTGAAAAAAATCATAACAGCAACTTTGTGTTTTGATTTTCCTTTGGTTGAAATAGAAGAAAATGTATTTTCATTAGAATTATTTCATGGACCAACGATGGCGTTTAAAGATGTTGGCGCACGTTTTATGTCTCGTTGTTTGGCCTATTTTAACAGAAATATTGAGCAAAAAAATACCGTTTTAGTTGCCACTTCAGGCGACACAGGTGGTGCAGTAGCTAGTGGATTTTTGGGCGTTAAGGGTGTAGAAGTTGTCATCCTTTATCCATCAGGAAAAGTGAGCGATATTCAGGAGCGGCAGTTGACCACCTTAGGTCAAAATATAACTGCAATGGAAGTTGAAGGTGTTTTCGACGATTGTCAAGATATGGTCAAACAAGCTTTTTTAGATTCAGACTTAAAATTTATGAATTTAACTTCTGCTAATTCCATCAATATTGCTCGTTGGCTACCACAAATGTTTTATTTTTTCTTTGCTTACAAAGCATTGAAAAAACACAATAAACCTTTAATAATATCTTGTCCTAGTGGTAATTTTGGTAATATCTGTGCTGGAATAATTGCTAAAAAATTGGGTTTACCAATTGAACATTTTGTAGCTTCGACCAATGCAAATGATACGATTCCGAGATTTTTGGAAAATGGAAATTACAATCCAAAACCTTCAATTGCAACTATTTCTAATGCAATGGATGTAGGAAATCCAAGTAATTTTGTCCGTATTCAAGAAATGTATAATTATGATTTAAATGCATTTGAAAAAGATTTTTCCTCATTTCACTTTAATGATGATGTTACTAAAATCGCAATGAAAACTATATTTAAAAACAGCCAATATGTAGCTGAACCTCATGGCGCTGTAGGCTATTTAGGATTGAAAAAACAAATGCAAACCTCAAAAAATAGTATTGGTGTATTTTTAGAAACAGCACATCCCATTAAATTTTTAGACGTGGTAGAACCTGTTTTAGACATAAAATTACCCATTCCCAAACAGATTGAAAGTGTTTTGAATAAGGAAAAAGTAAGTGTGAAAATTAAAGGTTACGGCGATTTAAAATCGTATTTAATTCAAAAACATTCTTAAAAAAGTTGATTCTTTCTTATTGTCCACGATAAAATAAAACGGTACTAAATGTTTTTATGATGATGTTTAAATCTAAAAAAATACTTCGGTGTTTGATATAATATAAGTCATATTGCAATTTTATCAAACTGTCTTCAAACTTATCACCGTAGGCATAATTTACTTGTGCCCAACCAGTTAACCCTGGCTTAATAACATGGCGTGTGTCGTAAAAAGGCATAACATCTGATAGTTCTTTAACAAAAACTGGTCTTTCTGGTCTTGGTCCAATAAACGCCTTTTGACCTTTTATAATATTAATGAATTGGGGCACTTCATCAATTCTGGTTTTTCTTAATAATTTTCCAAAAGGAGTAATTCTAATATCACCAATGCTTGCAAAAACCGCACCTTCACTTTCTGCGTTTTTTATCATTGTTCTAAATTTATAAATCTCAAAAGGGATTCCATTTTTACCAACTCTTATTTGTTTATAAAACAATTTTCCTCTATTTCCTATTGCATTTCCTAATAAAATAAAAGGCAAAATGATTAAACCCAAAGAAAGTCCAATACAAGAAAATAATATTTCTAAAAATCTCATTATCAATAGATAGAGTTTGTTTTGATTGCTTCTGCTAAAAGGAAAATAACGATAAAAATCTTTATCAAAATGATGAATTGGAATTCTTTGCGTGATCAGCTCATAAACTTGTGTATATTCCCTAATAATGAAACCACTTTCTAATAAATGAAGTAATTGATTGTAAAGTTCTACTGTAATTCCATCCGTTTTTTGAGAAGCAATGACAATTTCTGAAATATAATTTTCCCTAACAAAGTTTTCTAAATTGTTCGTTGAAATATTTCTAATGTATTCATATTCAAAATTATCACTGTTTTGGAAATCGGAGTTAATATAACCTAGAATTTTATAATGAGGATCTGTATTTTCTAAATCGGTAACTAACTCTTTAACTTGCTCTTTATCGCAAATCAAGATTACTTTTTTTTCAAATCTATGTGAAGCCAGATAGGTTTGATAAAAAATTCTCCAAAGTAATAAAGACAAAAAAACCGCGAAGAAAAAATAAACTATTTGTATTCTATTGAGTGGCAAAATTGGCGTTAAAACCGGCGTCAAAAGATAAAAAAGCACTGTCGAAGAAGCAGTCAATACAATACTTCTAATAATTTGAAATTGATTACTTGCCACTTGAAGGTTATACATTTCAAAGACAGTTCCCAAGATATTAAGGTAAATTCCTAAAACAATAGTCCAATAAAAATTTTGTGTTGAAAAATTGAAATAGTTAAAATTAAAAAACACATCCGCCAAACGTAAAGTCAATAAGACTATTGCGACATCGAAGATACTAAGCAATACTATTCTTTCTGAAATTTCAAAATGAATTTTATTTGAATTGAACATATTATATAATATTCAGTAATTTAATTAACTTTACTTATCAGCCATAACAGACATTGATATTGATAATATGTTGAAAAATTTTAAAGAAGAGTTATTCCAATATATTAGATTACTTCTAGCTGCAATATTACAAACTATTCTTTCAGAAAGGAATTGGTGCGTTCTCGCTTTTAATGATTTAACAATAATTTTTAACTTTTTGACAAGTATATTCTTCTGTAACTAGCTTTTATTAATCCTTAGAAAAAACAAAAGCAGGTATTTTTTTTTTAAAATTGGATTGTTTATTATTTTCTTTGAAAGAGATTTTTTAAATCTATTTTCGACCGTTGGGTCCAATTATTTAAACATTACAAACTAATCATAGCCAAAAAATTCAGTTTCTCGAAATAGATTAACAATCAACATTCATGATAAATATTGTTAAAAATTACTTAGGCGTTTTAGATGTTATAAGTTCTTTGAATTGTGTATTAGAATATAAATCTGGAGCCCACAGAAAAAGTAAAGGTCTGATTTAGATTTTATTGCATTGAGTAAAACATTTAAATTTATGTTAACTGACGTGAAAACGTCCTTGTTTTATTTCGTCGACAATTTCTGGATTTAAAAGCGTCGTGGTATCGCCAAAATTAGAAAAATCACCTTCTGCAATTTTGCGCAATATTCTTCTCATGATTTTTCCAGAACGTGTTTTAGGTAATCCACTCACAAATTGAATTTTGTCTAATTTTGCAATAGGTCCGATTTGATCAGCAATTAATTGGTTGATTTCAGTACTTAAATTGTCTTGGTTTCTAGTTTCTCCAGTCTCTTTAAGAATCACAAATCCATAAAGCGCATTTCCTTTGATGTCGTGAGGAAAGCCAACAATCGCACTTTCGGCCACTGCAGGATGCTCGTTGATTGAATTTTCAATTGGTGCTGTTCCAAGATTATGACCAGAAACAATGATTACATCGTCTACACGACCGGTAATTTTATAATAGCCCACCTCATCGCGCAATGCACCATCGCCAGTGAAATATTTTCCTGGAAATGTAGAGAAATAAGTGTCTTTGTACCTTTGGTGATCTCCCCAAATGGTTCTGGCAATTCCAGGCCATGGAAATTTAATACATAAACTTCCTGTAACTTGATTTCCTTCTATTTCATTACGCTTATCGTCCATTAACACAGGTTGAATACCTGGCATTGGCAACGAAGCATAAGTTGGTTTTGTAGGCGTAACAAAAGCAATTGGCGAAATCATGATTCCGCCAGTTTCGGTTTGCCACCACGTATCCACAAGTGGACAACGTTTTCCACCCACATGGTCGTTGTACCAATGCCACGCTTCTTCGTTGATGGGTTCGCCAACAGAACCTATGACTTTTAAAGATTTAAGTGGGTATTTTTGCACATAATCTATACTTTCTTTTGCCAAAGAACGAATGGCTGTTGGTGCAGTATAAAATTGTGTGATTTTATGTTTTTCGATTACTTCCCAAAATCGAGAAAAATTAGGATAAGACGGAACACCTTCAAATATTACGGTTGTGGCTCCGTTCAGAAGTGGACCATATAAAATATAGGAATGCCCTGTTATCCAACCAATATCTGCGGTACACCAAAAAATATCATTTTCTTCGTAGTTGAAAACATTTTTAAAAGTATAAGCGGTATAAACCATATAACCCGCCGTGGTATGCACCATTCCCTTTGGTTTTCCTGTGGAACCTGAAGTATATAAAATAAATAATGGATCTTCTGCATCCATAATTTCAGCAACATTATTGTCTGAAGCTGCGTCCAAAAGTGGCTGTAGCCATTGGTCGCGATTTTCTTTCATGTTGATTTCAGAATGGATTCTTTTGGCTACCAATACTTTTTCAACCGAAGGACAATTTACCAAAGCATCGTCAATTATTCCTTTTAAATCGATGGTTTTGCTGCCTCTAAATCCTCCATCAGAAGTGATGACCATTTTGCATTCACTGTCATTAATTCTAGTTGCAACTGCTGTAGCCGAAAATCCCGCAAAAACCACAGAGTGAATGGCGCCAATTCTAGCACAAGCCAAAACGGAAACTGCCAATTCTGGAATCATTGGAAGGTAAATGCAAACCCTATCACCTTTTTTGATTCCTTGTTCTCTGAGTACATTTGCCATTTTGCAAACCCTTTCATGTAATTCTGTATAAGTGATGTGAAGCGCTTCTTCGTTTGGATTGTTAGGTTCAAAAATTATCGCAGTTTTGCTTCCACGACGGGCCAAATGACGATCGATACAGTTTTTAACAATATTGACTTTGGCCTCAGTAAACCACTTTACTTCTGCTTCGGCCATATTAAATTCTACAACTTTGTCCCATTGTTGGTACCATGTAAAATTCTCTTCGGCAATTTTTCCCCAAAATTTTCTTGGTTCGCGAATAGATTTATTGTAGTGTTTGAAATATTGTTCGAGATTGTCAATTTTATAGTAACTCATTTTTATTTTTTATTTTTTTTTAGCACTGTAAGAAATACAAAAATAGTGATTCACTATTAATTTTATTGTAAAATATTTTCAAAATTCAATTATAATTTAGCTTCAGAATATTCCCCTTTTAATGCATAAAATCCGAAAATTCCTAGCCCAATTACTATTAAAGGCGTTAAAACGAACAATACAATAATTCCGAAAACAAAATCTTCTTGTTTTCCTGTTTCAAATTTGGGTAAACCGAACATAAAAATGCAAAAATAGGCAGATAACAAGGCAAGGATTATCCAAACAATGCCCAAAATTTTCTTGATCAAATTCATAATTTTATTTTTTAATCGTTTAAAGTTTCATTTTCCCATTTCAAATAAACCATTCCGATTACAAAACAAACCGAAGCAATTATAATTGGATACCATAATCCTTCCAGATAAAATGTTGGATTGCCATTTTCTTTCGCAGTGGAAACAAAATAAGTTGAAATTGCAGGAAGTAAACCGCCAAAAATTCCATTACCAACATGGTATGGCAATGACATTGAAGTATATCGAATTTTAGTTGGGAACATTTCCACCAGAAACGCTGCTATTGGTCCATAAACCATAGTAACAAACAATACTTGGATAAAAACAAGAAAAACTAACCACCATTTATCATGATTATTAATATTTAAAGTTGTTTTTGTTTCAAGTTTTGGACCTAATTTTGAGTGATTTGAAGTTATTACTATTTTTGAAATGGTCTTGTCGGAGTATTCATTAGTTGTAATTTGATAAGAAAGATTTTTTGTTGAATCAAGTTCATTTTCACTAAAGGTTTTTACTAATTGTTTATTATTCACATCAACTGATTCATACATGGATTTATAAATGGGTCTGTAAAGGAAAATTGCCAAAAGCAATCCCGTCATCATTATACTTTTTCGACCTATTTTGTCGCTCAACCATCCAAATAAAACAAAAAATGGAGTTCCAAGAAGCAAAGCTATTCCGAGCAAAGTATCAACTTGAGAGCTATCAATGTTTAAAACTGTCTTCATAAAATTCATTGCATAAAACTGCCCGGTATACCAAACAACACCTTGTCCCATCGTAGCGCCAAACAAAGCCAGTAAAACAAATTTCAAATTGTAACTATTGCCGAAACTTTCTTTTAGTGGATTTTTACTGGTTTTACCTTCTGCTTTGGCTTTGGCAAATTCAGGTGATTCATCCATTTTTTTCCTGATTAAATAGGAAACTAAAACCATCAAAACTGAAATTAAGAATGGAATTCTCCAACCCCAATCGTCAAATTGTTGGGGTGAAAGTAAGTTGCGTGTAGTTAAAATAACTAACAGCGAAATCAGTAAACCAACAGTTGCTGTCGTTTGAATCCAAGAAGTCCAATAGCCTCGTTGCCCTTTCGGGGCATGTTCGGCTACATAAGTGGCGGCTCCACCATATTCACCGCCTAAAGCTAAACCTTGTAAAAGTCTTAAAATCAAAACCAAAATGGGTGCTAAATAGCCAATTGTCTCATAACTTGGCACACAACCAATCGCAAATGTTGCTCCTCCCATTAATAAGAGCGTTGACATAAAAGTATATTTTCTACCTATCAAATCGCCTAATCTACCAAAAAAAAGAGCTCCAAATGGACGAACCACAAAACCAGCAGCAAAAGTAGCAAGTGTAGATAGAAAAGCAGCGGTAGGATTATCTGAAGGAAAAAATTTAGTTGAAATAACTACTGCTAAACTGCCAAAAATATAAAAGTCATACCATTCAATCATTGTTCCCATTGACGATGCAGAAATTACTTTCCAAATTCCTTTTGAAGCTTTCTCGCTCATAATTAATTTCTTTCTTTGATAAAAAGTTAGTTAAAAAAGCTAAAATAGAGATAAAAAAACAATTACAATAACAATGAAATTATTTTGTCTAATTCACAAAGTAATGTTCCAAAAAATATTGTTTTAATACATTTGTTCTGTTTTTTTTATTTAATTTGTATAAACAAATTCAAAATGCAACTTGACCCAAGAGATTTAGAACAATCTGCGATATACAAACTGCTTACTGGGGCAGTAATTCCAAGGCCAATTGGCTGGATTTCTTCACTTAGCCAAGACGGAATTAACAATTTAGCACCTTTTTCCTATTTTAATGTTGTTGGAGATGATCCGCCGCATGTTATGTTTTCTACGTCTCAAAACAATTATATCAACAAAGACACTTTGAATAATGTTTTAGCAAACAAACAATTTGTTGTAAACATGGTGACTGAAGAACTAGTAGAAAAAATGAATTCGACAGCAGAACCAATTCCTTCAAAAGAAAGCGAATTTGAATTGGCAAGCCTCACTCCTATAGCTTCGGTGAGAATAAAACCTATGCGCGTAAAAGAAAGTAAAATCACTTTTGAATGTGAATTAGTGCATCATTATTCTTTAGAAAACCATAGAAATGGTGGCGCAACAATATTAATTGGTAGGATCGTAATGATGCATTTTGACGATACTGTTTTGTTAGAAAATTATAAAATCAATTTAGAAAATTACAAGCCAGTTGCCAGATTATCAGGTGCAAACTACAGTAAAATTGGAGAAATTTTTTCAATAAAAAGAAGTTAAATAACAAAAGAAAAGATAGCTTGTGGAAATTGGAGAAATTTCTTAAATAGCTTTTCAAAATCATAAATATAAAAAAAAATCTTTATCAAATAAGATGCTAAAAAAAGTTCAGATTAAATGAAAATAACAATAATTGGTGGTGGTCCGGGTGGACTTTATTTTTCGATTTTAACTAAAAAGGCAATACCTAGTTGTCAAATAGATATTTACGAGCGCAATAAAGCGGATGACAGTTTCGGTTTTGGAGTGGTTTTTTCTGACGAAACGCTTGGAGAATTCCTAAAACGTGACATGCCATCCTATGAATTAATTCGAGATAAATTCGCCTATTGGGACGATATCGTTATTGCAAGAAATGGCGAAAAAGTAAACAGTTCTGGAAACGGATTTTGTGGTTGTTCTAGAAAAACACTACTTCAATTATTACAACAAAGATGTGTTGAAGAAGGTGTAAATCTTTATTTTGAACACAACGTTGACGATTTGTCGCAGTTTTCGGATGCNGATATTATTGTGGCTTGTGATGGTATTTCTAGCGCNATTAGAACTCAATTTAAAGATGATTTTGGAACTAAAATAGCACTTCAAAAAAACCGATTTGTTTGGTGTGGTTCTACAAAGCCATTAGACGATTTTACTTACTTTTTTAGAACAACCGAATTTGGAACTTTTGTAGCACATTCCTATCAATATGAAAAAGGAATGAGCACCTGGATTTTTGAATGTACCAATGAAACATGGGAAAAAGCTGGTTTTCAAGTTACAAATGAAGAAGATACCGTTGCGAAAATTGCTGCCATTTTCAAGGAAGAGTTAGGCGGAAATTCACTTATTACCAATAAATCGCATTGGCGCCAATTTCCTAACATAACCAATCAAAAATGGCACAAAGACAACATAGTTTTGCTTGGTGATGCCAAAGCTACAGCCCACTATTCTATAGGTTCTGGCACAAAAATGGCGATGGAATGTGCCATCGCACTATCAGATGCGATTGTTGCATTTCCTAACAATATAAATGCAGCTTTTGATCAGTATGAAAAATCAAGAAGAAACACGGTAGAAATGATTCAATATGCAGCAAATGTTTCTCTTGATTGGTTTGAAAATATGGAAAGACACATGCAACATCCATTTTATCAATTTGCGTTTGGTTGCATGACCCGTTCTAAAAAAATAACCTACGAAAATTTACGCTTAAGAGATAAATATTTTACAGACAAAGTTTTAGAAGAATTCAATGTCAATTGCAACGTAAATAACAAAAGTCAACCTGCTGCATTTTCAAAATTTAAATTAAGAGCACTAGAATTGCAAAACAGAATCGCGATGTCCTCAATGGGACAATATTCTGCAGAAAACGGAATTATAAACTCTTGGCATTTTCAACATTATATCGCTCGGGCTATTGGTGGTTTAGGATTGATTTTGACCGAAATGACAGCTGTTTCAGATACTGGACGTATTACTTTAGGTTGCGCTGGTATTTATAATGATAATCAATTAAATGAATGGAAAAAATTAGTAGAATTTATACATCAACATACAAAAACTAAAATCGGAATTCAACTGGGACATGCTGGTAGAAAAGGTGCAAATAAATTACCTTGGGAAGAAAAAGATTTAGAAAATAAATGGAAATTGATTTCAGCTTCACCCATTCCGTTTAATGACAAGTTTGCTGTTCCAAGAGAAATGACTTTGGCTGACATGGATGAGATAACTTCACAATTTGTTCAATGTACTATAAATGCAGAAAAAGCTGGTTTTGATATGATTGAATTGCAAGCGCATCATGGATTTTTATTGGCTTCTTTTTTATCTCCTTTGACAAATAATAGAATAGATGAATTTGGCGGAAACGTTGAAAACCGATTAAAATTTCNGTTAAGGGTTTTTGCAGCAATGCGCAATGTATTCCCAAAAGAAAAGCCAATGTCAGTAAGAATTTCAGCTACTGATTGGACAGAAAACGGAATTTCAGAAGATGATGTAATAACAATTGCAACCGCATTTAAAAGCGCTGGAGCAGATATTATAAATGTTTCAACAGGAAATACAGTTGCAAATCAAAAGCCTCAAATGGGCAGAATGTGGCAAACACCATTTTCTGATTTGGTTAAGAACACAGTTCAAATTCCAACAATTACTGCGGGTTACATTCAGGATATTGATCAAATTAATACTATAATTTTAAATGGAAAAGCCGATATTGTGGCCTTGGGACGACCTTTATTGTTGGATCCCAATTTTGTGAGAAACGCACAAGCTTACGAAATTTTTGAAGCAAATGATATCCCAAATCAATATAAAACTGGAATTTCCCATTTATATCCTTTTAAAACTGCAGAAAGAAAACAAACAGAAGGGATGAAAACAGCATTGAAACCTAGAAGTAATAAAAAGCAATAATCTAACATTAATCTTTTAAACTTTTAAACTTTTACTTACATTTGCTAACCAATAAAAATAAATGGAACAATTCGTAGTATCTGCAAGGAAATACCGTCCACAAACCTTCAAGGATGTGGTTGGACAGCAAGCAATTACCAATACTTTGCTGAATGCGATAGCANCCAATCATTTGGCCTCTGCCCTATTNTTTACTGGTCCGCGTGGTGTTGGAAAAACTACTTGCGCAAGAATTTTAGCGCGAAAAATAAACCAACCAGGTTATGACGATCCGAATGAAGATTTTGCTTTCAATGTTTTTGAGTTAGATGCAGCTTCAAATAATTCGGTTGATGACATTAGAAATCTAATTGACCAAGTAAGAATTCCCCCACAAACTGGTCAATACAAAGTTTATATCATTGACGAGGTCCACATGCTTTCATCTGCAGCTTTTAATGCTTTTTTAAAAACGTTAGAAGAACCTCCGAAACATGCTATTTTTATTCTAGCAACTACCGAAAAGCACAAAATTATTCCAACCATTTTGTCTCGTTGTCAAATATTCGATTTTAAACGTATAACAGTGAAAGATGCAAAAGAACATTTGGCTGAAGTTGCTACAAGTCAAGGTGTTGTTTTTGAAGATGATGCATTACATATCATTGCGCAAAAAGCAGATGGAGCGATGCGAGACGCCTTGTCTATTTTTGACAGAGTAGTTTCTTATTGTGGAAATAACCTGACGCGTCAGGCAGTGACCGAAAATTTGAATGTCTTAGATTATGAAACATATCTCAACGTTACTGATTTAATTTTAGAAAATAAAATTCCAGAATTACTTATTGCTTATAATGAAATCCTTTCTAAAGGCTTTGACGGTCATCATTTTATAATTGGNTTAGGAAGTCATTTTAGAGATTTATATGTTTCAAAAACGCCGGCAACACTTTCTTTATTGGAAGCTGGAGAACAAGCGCAAAAATCTTATGGAATTCAAGCACAAAAATGCAGTCAAGAATTTCTTTTGAATGGTTTAGAAATTACAAATCAATGTGATTTGAATTATAAATTATCTCAAAATCAACGACTTTTGGTTGAACTTGCACTAATGCAATTAGCATCTATCACTTTTGATGGAGAAAAAAAAAAGTTGATTTCATAATTCCTCCCACTTATTTTAGAAATAATTTTTCAATTGCTGAAAGTCCGAAAGTAGCAGTTCAACAAGGAGAAATTGTAAAAGTTGAAATCCCAGAAGCTGAAAATCCAGAAGTTGAAATTGAATCACCAACAAGCATTCAAAAATTAGAACCCAACTTACAATTTTCGAATAACAGCAATCAACACCCAGAAATTAAAAACGAAAAAGTGTCTCCTTTTTCGCTTTCAAGCATCCGTGCAAAAAAAGAGTTACAAAATGCAAGTCAATCTCTAGTGAACGAAGAAGTCCAACAAGCCGAAGAACCTTTTTCTGAAACCGACATGGAATTGCAATGGAACAAGTATGCACAGCGACTTAGCGATAAAGGTTTGCGAATAATGGAATCGCTATTGCTCAATAACAAACCGGTTTTGAATGGAACAACGATTACTGTGGAATTATCTTCGCAAGGCTCTAAAATTGATTTTGAAACAGAGCTCAATGGACTTTTATCTTTTTTGAGAAGTCATTTACACAATCATTTAATTACTATTGATATCATTGTAAATGAAAAACTTTCATCAAGAAAAGCTTATTCACCGATAGAAAAATACGAAAGACTCAAAGAAATAAATTCAAATTTAGAACTTTTAAGAAAAGCATTTGACTTGAATCTATAGATTGGTTTAACAAAAATACTTGTTCAGATGAATATAAAGTAAATCTACGACGCGTATATTTTACTTACCAACAAACAACTTTTTAAAAATATTTTTAGAACTCCGATAAGCAATCCTTATATTTGCAAACTTGAAAAAATAAGAAATGAAAATATCCTACAATTGGCTGAAACAATTCATCAAAATAGATTGGCAAACAGACGAAACCGCAGCATTATTAACTGATTTAGGACTAGAAGTCGAAGTAGTAGAAAAATACCAATCCGTAAAAGGTGGTTTGGAAGGCGTTGTTGTTGGTCATGTTTTAACTTGTATCCAACATCCGAATGCCGACAGACTCAAAGTGACAACTGTTGATATTGGTGAAGCAAACCCATTACAAATTGTTTGTGGAGCTAGCAATGTTGCTGTAGGACAAAATGTGCCAGTCGCAACTATTGGAACCACATTACACGACAAAGACGGAAAGACCATCCTAATAAAAAAAGGTAAAATTCGAGATGTTGAAAGTTTCGGGATGATTTGTGCCGAAGATGAACTTGGATTAGGCGATAGTCACGATGGGATTATGATTTTGGATGAAAAATTAAAACCAGGAACTTTAGCATCAACGGTGTTTGAAATTGAAAACGACCAAGTTTTTGAAATCGGATTGACCCCAAATCGTGCTGATGCAATGAGCCACATGGGCGTTGCGAGAGATATTCGTGCTGGATTATTGCAAAGCAATGTTGCAACAGAATTAAAAACACCTTCCATCAGCAATTTCAGAATTGATAAACGAACGCTAAAAATGGATGTGAGCGTTAAAGATGCAAAACTTGCACCAAGATATTGTGGTGTAACCATTTCTGGCATCACTGTAAAACCTTCTCCAAATTGGTTACAAAACCGACTTAAAGCAATTGGAATTACACCAAAAAACAACATTGTAGATGTTACCAATTATGTCTTGCACGAATTGGGTCAACCACTGCACGCCTTTGATGCTTCAAAAATTAAAGGAAATAAAGTAACTGTACAAACGTTGAAAGCGGGTACCAAATTTGTTACTTTAGACGATATTGAACGCACATTACACGAAGAAGATTTAATGATTTGTGATGAAAATGGCCCAATGTGTTTCGCTGGGGTTTTTGGAGGAAAAAACTCTGGAGTTTCAGACAATACAAGTTCTATTTTTTTAGAAAGTGCTTATTTCAATCCAGTAACGATTAGAAAAACTGCTAAAAGACACGCTTTGAGTACAGATGCTTCCTTTCGTTTTGAACGTGGCATCGATCCAACAATTACAGAATATGCTTTAAAAAGAGCCGCAATTCTAATTTTAGAGGTTGCTGGTGGCGAAATAACTTCGGATATAATAGATCTTTATCCAAAGAAAATTGAAGATTTTGCCGTTTTTTTAAACTTTGAAAAAACACGAAAATTAATCGGGCAAGAATTACCAAAAGAAACGATTAAGAAAATTTTAGTTTCATTAGACATAAAAGTAAATAGCGCTTCAGACGCAGGTTTAGGATTAATTATTCCAGCTTACAGAGTGGATGTGCAACGGGAAATTGACGTAATAGAAGAGATTTTAAGGGTTTATGGATACAATAATATCAATTTTACAAAAAAATTAAACGCTTCTGTATCCAATTCACCAAGAACAGAGGATTACAAAATTCAAAATACCATTGCTAATCAACTGGTTTCGTTAGGATTTAACGAAATGATGGCAAATTCATTGACTACGCCAGATTATATCAGTTTATCTGAGGTTTTAAAAGAAGAATTGAATGTTTTGATTTTAAATCCATTGAGCAAAGACCTTTCTGCCATGAGACAATCTTTATTGTTTTCGGGTTTAGAAGCGGTTTCTTATAACTTAAACCGAAGAAATAGCGATTTAAAATTGTTCGAATTCGGCAAATCTTATCACAAATTAGCAACTGAAAACCAAGAAAATAAACATTTAAGTTTGTTTGTTACNGGAAATAGACTGCAAGAAAGCTGGANAAATCCTCAAAAAACATCAGATTTCTTTCTTTTTAAAGGATATGTAAATTCAATTTTGAGTAGATTAGGAATCGAAAAAACGAACGCTTTACCACTTTCAAGTGATGTTTTTGCCGAAGGAATGGCACTAGGTTTCGGCGAAGAAATTTTAGTTGAATTTGGAACAATCAAAAAGAACATTACTAAATATTTTGACATTAAACAAGAAGTTTTGTTTGCGGACTTCAATTGGAATGCTGTTTTGAAATTATTATCCAACAGAATTAAATTTCAAGAAATTCCAAAATATCCGGAAGTGCGCAGGGATTTAGCATTGTTGATTGATGAGAAAATAGCATTTGACGATATTTATAAAATCGCCAGACAATCTGAAAAATCTTTGTTGAAAAATATTGATTTATTTGATGTTTACAATGGGCAAAATCTTCCGGAAGGAAAAAAATCTTATGCGGTAAGTTTCATTATTCAAGACAATACTAAAACCTTGACAGATGAGCAAATTGATAAAATCATGAATAAATTACAGAAAAATTTTGAAACTGAATTAGGAGCTGTTTTGAGATAAGAACAACTTATAAATTAAACACAAATCCGTTTCAGATTAAATTGAAACGGATTTTTTATTTTATATCAAAAACCTTTTAAAACAGCAATTAAATAATCAATTTCTTCTGTCGTGTTAAAGTGACTAAATGAAATGCGCAAACTTGGTTTCAGCAAATCTTCTTCGTTCAACATTTCGGCTAAAACATGTGAAGGTCTTGGACTGCCGGATTGACAAGCACTTCCGCGAGAAACGGCAATTCCCTTCATGTCTAAACTAAACAACAGCATGGCTGTTTTGTCTTTTGAAAATGGCAGCAAAATATTTAATATCGTGTAAAGTGTTTGATCAGAATGCCCGTTAACTTTTATTCCCTCAAAATTATCCTGAAGTTGATTAATTGTATAATTTTTTAAATTTTCAATATAAATTCTTTCTTCATCCAGGTTTTGATACGAAATTTCTAATGCCTTTGCCATTCCAACAATATTATGAATCGCCTCAGTACCCGGACGTAAGCCTTTTTCTTGTTCTCCTCCAAAAAATATTGGGTTTACCAAAAGTCCTTTTCTNATAAAAGCAAACCCTACTCCTTTTGGCCCATGAAATTTATGGGCACTTGCTACTAAAAAATCAATCGAAACGGTTTGTACATCTATTTTTAACTTTCCAACAGATTGTACGGTATCAGTGTGAAAAAACGCCAGATGTTGTTTGCAAATTCTAGCTATTTTTTCTATTTCCAAAATCGCTCCTGTTTCATTGTTTACGTGCATTAGTGAAACCAAAGTTGGAGATTCATTACTTAACAAGCGAACTAAATCGGTGGTGTCAACACAACCATTTTCAAGAATTTTTACATAATCGACATGAATTGAAAATTCTTTTTGAATGGCTTCCACTGCATGTAAAACAGCATGATGTTCAATCTTTGATGTTATAATTCGCGTTAATTTCAAATCCTTTACTGCGCTTCCTAATATCCAATTGTTAGCTTCAGTTGCGCCAGAAGTAAAAATAATTTCTTGTGCATTTGCATTCAAAAGTTTGGCAATTGACTTTCGAGCAAGTTCTAAACTATTTTTAGAATTCCTGCCAAAACTGTGGCTTGAAGATGGATTTCCAAAATCTTCAATCATCGATTTTGTAATTTCTGCAATCACTTCTGGTCGGATTGAAGTCGTTGCTGCATTGTCTAAATAAATATTTTTCATTGCAACAAAGTTACTAATTTTCGGTTTGTGATTTCATTATGAACATAGAATTATTAAATATCATTTTTTTGTCTATTTTTGTTTAAAATTCCACCTCAATGAAAAGTGTTTTAAGTTTAATTCTTGTGTTATTATTTTTAAATAGTTGCGATGATGGCAATATCAACGTGATTTCTTTTGATTTTTCGAAAGCCAAAGCGCAAAGTTGCAACATGGGAATTTCAGGAAAGTTTTTTGTTTTTAGCAAACAAGACCAACGGACCTTTATTATACAAACCAGCGAACTTAATTTTGCCAACGAAGTTACACCGGAAGGAGCGCCGAGAATTATTCTGATCAATGGAACTACAGACAAAGTACTCTACAGAGAATACAGCGACAAAATTACAGATGGCACCATTTGTACAGCAATTCCGCCTGTTAGCCCAGTTGTTACAAAAGAATTGCTAGCAGTTGGTGGGTCGATAGTAATAACAACCACTGCTGTTACAAGCGAAAACGCAACTGACGGTTCTTCGCGAATTACGAGTTACAACCACGAAATTTATTTCCAAAACATTAGATTTGACAATGGCGATAACACACAAACCAACGACAAAATTGCTTTTGGAACGTATAATACAGCAGCTACAACTCCAGTAGATTTTTCAAGTTTAAGTATTAAAAGTTGTTCAACTTCTGCGAATTATTTATTTAAAACTTCAGGTAATCAAGCGTTGAATTTAACCGTTGACCCAACTATTTTCGATACTTCAATTTTAGGAACTCCAAAAATAAAATTAATTGACGGAACCACTAACAAATTGAATTATAGTGTTTATACCAATAATGTAAACCAAGATATTTTGTGTTCAACTTCTATTCCTCTTCCATCAGAAATTTGGAAAGCAAATAATTCAACAGAGCTGAATGGCATAAAAACAGGTGTGATAGAAGTAATTACAAACAGCATTGGAAACGGAAAATTCCAACATACAATTCGTCTAAAAAATATAACGCTAACCAAAGGAAGCGTTAGTTTTCGACTAGGCACAGATTATTTGTTTGGAGATTATACTCCATAATCTTAAAAACTTAGCGGGTAAAAACCAATTGATTTTCTTTAGATAAGTTGGCATCAAACCGATAACCATCGTAATCAAATCCTTTCAAATCTTCGATGGTTTCTGCATTTGTATCTATGATATAACGCACCATTAAACCCCTGGCTTTTTTGGCAAAAAAACTGATTATTTTTAGTTTTCCAGCTTGATAATCTTTGAATTCTGGCGTAATTACAGGCACTTTCAAGGTTTTTGTATTAATGGCAGAAAAATACTCGTTACTTGCCAAATTAATAAATAATTCACCTTTCTTCAGTTCTTTATTTAATGCTTTGGTCAAATTGTTTTTCCAAAAATCGTATAAATTTTTACCTTCTCCGATGGGCAACTTTGTTCCCATTTCCAGGCGATAAGCTTGCATTAAATCTAATGGTTTCAACAAGCCGTATAGGCCAGAAAGAATTCGGACTTTATTTTGCAATACTTCTAGTTTTTCAGTCGGAATTGAATACGCATCCAAACCAGTATAAACATCGCCATCAAAAGCAAAAATCGCTGGTCGGGCATTATTTTGATTGAATGGGGTTTTCCAATCTTTGTTTCGTTTCCAGTTCAAATCTGCCAATTTATCAGAAATGTCCATCAATTCAGACAGTTCTTTTGGCGATTTTTGTTTTATGGCATGGTTTACAATTTTGCTTTCTTTTAAAAAAGCACTTTTTGAAAACAAATTGGTTGGCAATTCTTTTTCAAAATTCAAAGATTTTGCTGGAGAGATAACAATTTTCATTTTTTTATTTTAAAAATCAAAAGTATAAATTCTAAACTAAATTGTTTTCATAATTTAAGTAAAAACATAACAAAATAATAGCGGATCAACTTTCTATTATTTCTAATTCAATTTTCGGTGTTTTTATGCCGCCTCTATTTCGCCAGATACGGTGTCGTAAATTACATAATCATTGCATTTCGCTGTATCTTTTGTAGACCAAATACTTTGCCCGGTTTTGGCATAGCTAGACAACACAGCATAAATGGCATTGCCCGCTTTCACGCGGTCTTCTCGCTTTATGTCTCTTAAACCAGTGGTCACTTTTAGGTCAATAATTAACGTTGCAAAATCATTATTTAAAGCAATAATTTCGGATAACATGGCTGGCGTTAATCCTTTTGATGTCAAATCGGAAAGAAAAATATTGGCCACTCGCACCACTCTTTTAGCGGTAATGTGCAGTTTCGCGTCGGTTTGATATGCCAATGCATCAGTGCCAAACATTCTGTATTTCGCGCTTTTGTCGCTAAATTGCAAGTTTACTCTAACCATTAGCGCTCTGATTGCTTCTTTCAAACTATCGGCTTTTTTGTCTTTTTCGATGGCTGCACTCGATTGGTCTGCTAGTGCTTCACCATCGGTTTCGAGGTTTTCCAATGCGTTTATCAATGCTTCAAGTTGGTCAACATCGGCAGTTGTAATTCCGAATTTGTTAAATTCAATTTGGTCACGGCTAATAAATGCTATTTTTTCGTTGCATACAACAATCATTTTCGCATCTGAAAATTTATACAATCTATTTAATTCTTGCTTTTTCATTTCGTTGGTATTTAGGGCTTAAGATACACAAATTTAAAAAATTGAAATTTTAAAATTAAATAAACCAATAATTAATTTGATACTATTTAGTTAAAATTTGTTATTTTTTAATAAAAATAGATTATTTTTTATTTAATTGAGGCACTACGGTAATAAAAATAAGCATTAAAGTATATAAATTATATTATTAATAATATAAAATCTATAAATAAATATTTAAGATAGGTATTAATTTGATAATTTTATGCTTTATGTTGACCATTTTAGGGCATAATATCATATAAAAAAAATATCAATCACATAAATTACAATATAAATTATTCTAAAGACAACATATTTTTATTGTAAAAAGTATTTTTATTTAAAATTTTTTTTAGTTCATTAATATCATCAACAAAAACACCCGATAGCTTTAAAAAACTATCGGGTAATATTTTTCGAGATTCAAAATTCTAATGCCCTCCGCTCAATTTTTTATCAAAATTAATGCCTTGGTTTTTTAGAATGCCGCTTACCTTCCAAGCATAAAAAGCCAAATAAGCAAAACATAAAATTCCTACTATATAACTAGATTGAATGGTTGAAATATCAGCAATATAGCCTTGCAACAAACTTATAAATCCACCACCCATGATCATCATAATCAGAAAACTACTGCCTTGGCTTGTGTGTTTTCCTAGTCCGCTAACAGCTAATGTAAAAATACATGGCCAAAGGGTGCTACAAAACAAACCAACGCTAATGAAGGCATAAACGCTTGTCATTCCTGAGGTGGTCATTCCAACAATTAGCGCAAGAATTCCTAAAGCAGAGAAAATCAACAACATTCTCGCCGGATTTCCTTTGCTTGCCATATCAGCCACTATCAAAACAAGAATAATCAGAGCATAAACATAAAATGGGGTCAAATCGTGTTTGGCAATGGCATTCACAGCCAAGAAAACGCCAAAAGCAAGATAAGGTGCAATGAAACGCAATATTTTTTGAGTATTCATATTTTCAGTAAAGGCTTCAACTGCTCCTGTCCAACGACCTATCATCAAACTTGCCCAATATAAGGATATATATGGAGCGATATCTTTGGTTAGAAAACCTAAATTCTTCTCCATATAAGCTGGTAAATTGCTTGCAGTAGAAACTTCAACACCCACGTAAACGAAAATGGCAATCATTCCTAAAATCAATTGTGGGTATTTCAAAGCAGAACTTCTTGAAGTTGTTGCATCACTTTCAGACTCCACAATGGCTTGAGGTTTGTCTGGTAATGAAGAAAATTTCAATAAAATAGCTACTGCTAAAAAAGCCACTCCTAAAATTAGATAAGGAATTTTTACGCTTTCAATACTCATTTCGGTATTGGAAGAAGATGCAGAACCAAAAATGGCAAAACTTACAATCAGCGGACCAATTGTTGTGCCTAGGTTATTAATTCCTCCTGCTAATGTCAATCTTTGCGATCCTGTCGTGATGGGACCAAGTGCAATTGCTAATGGATTTGCTACAGTTTGTTGTAACGAAAAACCAAGTGCCACGATAAACAATCCTGACAGCATCAATGGAAATGAATGGTTGTTGGCGGCAGGATAAAACAACAAAGTGCCCAAAGCAGAAATACCTAAGCCTAAAGCCAATGCATTTTTGTATCCAATTCTGTTTATTAAATCGCCTTTTGTAAGATAAGAAATCAACAAATAAATTAGTGAACCAACGGTGTAAGC
>JGI25917J50250_1000056_pt1 | contig 27293 bp, 29 predicted proteins | sample LauGreSBDMM110SN_4_FD_50250 | JGI IMG/M metagenome (IMG submission 50250) | reverse complement strand
TTGTTTACCGCCTGCCGAGGGCCAATCGCCACTGTGTGGCTGGCATTTGCAAAGTCAGCTTCGTCATCCTGACACCCTCAATCAACTGTGGCTGCATCTCAAAGCCAGCCTGCTGGTGGAGCAAACCTGTCAGCGTTGTCTCTTGCCCATGCAGGTGGAGTTGGCGGTGGACCGGCATTTCCGGTTTGTGTCCGACGAGGCCACCGCGTTGGCCGAGGACGACGATTGCGAGGAAGATTTGCTATCGCCAGTACCTGAATTGACGCTGCAAACCTTGCTTGAAGACGAGTTGCTGTTGGCCATGCCCTTGATTCCCCGCCACGCCACCTGCGACAAGCCTTTGCCGCAGCCGCTGGACCAAGATTTGCCCCACCCTTTTGCGGCTTTGGCTGGCTTGAAGCTGGGCAGACAGTGAAAAACCCAGTTTCCGCTATAATCTTCGATTCTTTGCAGCAGGCCCATGGCTTGATCGCACAACCTTTTAGACCTTCAGGAGCCTGTCATGGCTGTCCAGCAAAACAAAAAATCGCCGTCCAAACGCGGCATGCACCGTTCACACAACGCACTCAATGTGCCTGGTTTGGCCTTAGAGCCCACCACTGGCGAGGTGCATTTGCGCCACCACATCAGCCCCACTGGCTTTTACCGCGGTCGCAAAGTACTCAAAACCAAGTCCGAAGCTTAAGTAAAGCTTTTCCTCAAAGCCCGTCGCACATGACATGGCGCGGGCTTTTTGCATGGCAAGTCTGATGAGTGAATGGGGTAAATCAAAAGTGGTGACTTTGGCCGTCGACTGCATGGGTGGTGATCACGGCCCGTCTGTGACATGGCCAGCTTGCCAGAAGTTTTTACACAACCATCCCCATGCACAGCTTTTATTGGTAGGTTTGCCTCAAGTCATTAGCGAATTCCGTCACCCCCGCGCCAGTTGGGTGGCGGCCTCCGAGGTGGTGACCATGGAGGACTCCCTGGAAGTTGCGCTGCGACGCAAAAAAGACTCGTCCATGCGCGTGGCTATAGAGCAGGTGCGCGACGGTAAGGCGGATGCGGCAGTTTCTGCCGGTAACACAGCTGCTTTAATGGCAATCGCCCGCTATGTCCTTAAAACCTTGGATGGCATAGACCGCCCGGCCATTGCCGGCCAGTTTCCCAATGCCAAGGGCGGCGCCACCACCATGCTGGACATGGGCGCCAATGTCGACTGCAGTCCTCAACATTTGCTTCAATTNGCGTTAATGGGTACCGCTTTGGTGTCCGTGCTTTACGGCCATGACAACCCGTCTGTGGGCCTGCTCAATATTGGCGAAGAAGATATCAAAGGCGGCGAAAACATCAAGAAAACAGCTGAATTGCTGCGTTCTGCTGCTAAAAGTGGCGATCTGAATTTTTACGGAAATGTCGAAGGCGATGATATTTTCCATGGCACTGTTGATATTGTGGTGTGCGATGGGTTTGTCGGTAACGTGGCCCTCAAGGCCAGTGAAGGCTTGGCCAGCATGATTGGAGGNTTCTTGAAAAAGAGCTTTTCTGTCAATATCTTCACGAAAATTGCTGGCTTAATCGCCTATCCAGCGCTAACTGGCTTTAAAAAACTCGTTGATCATCGTCGTCACAATGGCGCAGCCTTGCTGGGTTTGCGTGGTTTGGTGTTCAAAAGCCATGGCTCTGCAGACATATTGGCTTTTGAAGTGGCACTCAGTCGTGCGTATGATGCGGCCAACAACCAATTACTCGCACGCGTTGAGCGTCGTTTGGCCCATGCAGCCCCTTTGCTGGCGGCGGCCTCTGCGGCTGAGGCCATCACCTGATTCTTGATATGACTGTTTTCTCCCGCATCATCGGCACCGGCAGTTACCTGCCGCCGCAGCGTTTGAGCAATGCCGAGTTGGTGGCCGATTTGGCCAAGCAAGGCGTGGAGTCTTCTGATGAGTGGATAGTTGAGCGCACCGGCATCCGTGCTCGCCATTTTGCTGGCGAGGGTGTTTACAGCAGCGATTTGGCTTTTGAAGCCTGTAAAAACGCTTTGCAAGCGGCGGGCAAGCGCCCCCAAGACATCGATCTCATCATCGTCGCCACCAGCACGCCTGACATGGTGTTCCCCTCAACTGCCTGCATCTTGCAACATAAACTTTCACAACTCGACGCAGAGGCCGCGGGCATTGCCGGCTCGCCGGCCTTTGATGTGCAAGCGGTTTGTGCTGGTTTTATCTACGCCATGAGCGTGGCCGACGCCATGATCCGCGCCCAAAGCGCCCGCCGCGTCTTGGTGGTTGGCACTGAAGTGTTCTCTCGATTGCTGATTTCAAAGACCGCACCACCTGCGTGTTGTTTGGCGACGGCGCAGGTGCGGTGGTGCTTGAGGCCTCCTCGCAGCCAGGTATTTTGGCTACCGATATTCATGCTGATGGCAAACATGTGGGTCTGTTGTGCGTGCCCGGACATGTGCAAAACGGTCATATTTTGGGCGACCCGGTATTAAAAATGGATGGCCAAGCTGTGTTCAAACTCGCTGTCGGTGTGCTTGAGCGTACCGCCCGTTCGGTGCTGGACAAAGCCGGACTGACCGAAGCCGACCTAGATTGGCTGGTGCCGCACCAAGCCAATATCCGCATCATTCAAAGCACCGCCAAAAAACTCAAGCTCTCCATGGACAAAGTCATCCTCACTGTGGCCGACCACGGCAACACCTCGGCCGCCTCCATTCCGCTGGCGCTGGACGCTGGCGCTCGGGCGGGCAAGTTTCAAGCGGGCCAACTGATCATGCTCGAAGGTGTGGGCGGCGGTTTCGCTTGGGGCTCCATTTTGTTGCGCTATTGATATGACGACATTTGCATTTGTTTTCCCTGGGCAAGGCTCGCAATCGGTGGGCATGCTCGACGCGTGGAATGACCATCCGGTGGTGCAAGCCACTTTGGAAGAAGCCAGTGAAGCCTTGGACCAAGACCTCACCAAGCTGATTCACCAAGGCCCCAAAGAGGCATTGGCACTGACCACCAACACACAGCCGGTGATGCTGGTGGCAGGCGTTGCGGCTTACCGCGTTTGGCGCGCCGAAGGGGGTGCCACCCCAGCTTGTGTCGCCGGACATTCTTTGGGCGAATACGCGGCCTTGGTCGCCAGTGGCGTGCTGAGTTTGTCGCAGGCCGTGCCCTTGGTCCGTTTGCGCGCACAGGCCATGCAAGAGGCCGTGCCGGTGGGCGCGGGTGCCATGGCGGCGGTTTTGGGTTTGCCCGCCGATCAAGTCAATGCGCTTTGCAAACAAGCGCAGGAGAGCTTTGGCGCAGACAGCGCCGAGGTGGTGCAAGCGGCCAATTTCAACGACCCGGGTCAAACCGTGATTTCTGGCAGCAAGGCGGCGGTAGACAAAGCTTGCGAGCTTCTCAAGAGCGCTGGCGCCAAGCGCACTTTGCTGTTGCCGGTGTCTGCGCCGTTTCATTGCGCCCTCATGAAGCCCGCCGCTGAACGGCTGCGCCAAGCAATGACTGATATTGATCTCCAAGCGCCGCAAATTCCTTTAATCAACAACATTGATGTGGCCAGCCCCAGCAGTGCCGACGATATCCGCGACGCTTTATACCGCCAAGCCTTCGGGCCGGTGCGCTGGGTTGAGGTGATTCGGGCCATGCACCCACGCGGCGTCACCCATGTGGTCGAGTGCGGTCCTGGCAAGGTGCTCACCGGCATGACCCCACGCATCCAAGACAGTCTGCAAACCGCCTCTTTATTTGACCCGGCCTCTTTGGCTCAGGTAAAGGCTCTTTTAACTTGACAAACATGACCCCCCCAAACAGCACTCCCCAGATCGCCTTGGTGACCGGTGCCTCACGCGGCATTGGCGCCTCGATTGCGCTTGGCTTGGCGCAAAACGGTTTTCATGTCACTGGCACCGCCACGACCCCTGAAGGCGCGGCTCGCATCAGCGAGCAGTTGTCAGCCTTTGCGGGCTGTCAAGGCGCGTGTTTACAGGTCAACGACGCTGCAGCGGTGCAGGCCTTGATCGACGACATGGTCAGCCGTTGGGGCGGCGTGCATGTGTTGGTCAACAACGCCGGCATCACCCGCGACACCTTGGCCATGCGCATGAAAGACGACGATTGGGACGCGGTGGTGGACACCAACCTCAAGGCGGTGTTTCGCTTGAGTCGCGCCGTCATGAAGCCCATGATGAAGCAGCGCTATGGCCGCATCATCAATATCACCAGTGTGGTGGGCGCCGCCGGCAACCCAGGCCAAGCCAATTACGCCGCCGCCAAAGCTGGCGTGGCGGGCATGACCCGCGCCTTGGCGCGCGAGCTGGGCAGCCGTCACATCACCGTCAACTGTGTGGCGCCGGGCTTCATCGAAACCGATATGACGGCTGGATTGCCGCCCGAACAACAACAAGCCTTGCTGGGCCAGATTCCTCTGGGACACCTAGGTAAACCCGAAGATGTGGCCTTTGCCGTGGCTTTTTTGGCCAGTTCACACGCGGCTTACATCACCGGACAAGAGATTCACGTCAATGGCGGGATGTACATGGCCTAATACCTCGGTATAAGTCATTAGCAAGCCGTATCGTCCGCGCGGCTAAAATCGCGGACTTCTAACCAACCCTCTGAGGGAAACATGAGCGATATCGAATCACGTGTCAAAAAAATCATTGCCGAACAACTCGGCGTGGAAGAGTCACAAGTCACCAATGAAAAAGCCTTCGTGGCCGATCTGGGCGCTGACTCCTTGGACACGGTGGAACTGGTGATGGCATTGGAAGACGAATTTGGCATTGAAATTCCAGATGAAGACGCCGAAAAAATCACCACTGTGCAAAACGCTGTTGATTACGCATTGGCGCATAAAAAAGCCTAATTTCCGAGGTTTCGCATGAGCCGTCGTCGCGTAGTCGTGACAGGCTTAGGTTGTGTGTCCCCCGTTGGAAACACGGCCCAAGAATCCTGGTCGCGCATTTTGGCTGGTCAGTCTGGCATCGCTCGCATCACCCATTTTGATGCGTCTGCGTTCGCCTGCCACTTCGCCGGAGAGGTGAAAAGTTTCAACCTCGACGCCTATATCTCGCCCAAAGAGGCGCGCACCATGGATACGTTTATCCATTACGGTGTGGTTGCTGGCTTGCAAGCGGTGGCGGATGCAGGCTTGGCCACGGGCGAGGCCTTGGATGAGGAAACCTCATACCGCATCGGTTGCCTGATTGGCTCGGGCATTGGCGGCTTGCCGCTGATTGAAAACATGCGTGATGAACTGGTCGCGCGCGGCCCTCGCCGCATCTCACCGTTTTTTGTACCAGCCTCCATCATCAACATGATTTCGGGCCACGTCTCCATGCGCTGCGGCTTCAAAGGGCCCAATTTGGCTATCGCCACAGCTTGCACCACCGGTTTGCATAGCATCGGCGAGGCTGGGCGAATCATCGAATATGGGGATGCGGATGTGATGGTGGCAGGTGGGGCTGAGGCCACCATTTCGCCTTTGGGTTTGGGTGGCTTTGCTGCTATGCGAGCGCTGTCGACCCGCAATGATGATCCGCAAAGCGCCTCGCGTCCTTGGGACCGCGACCGTGATGGTTTTGTGCTGGGCGAAGGCGCAGGGGTGGTGGTGCTTGAAGAATACGAGTTTGCCAAGGCCCGTGGCGCGCGCATGTATGCCGAATTGATAGGCTATGGCCGCAGTGCCGACGCCGGTCACATGACCGCCCCCAATATGGATGGTCCACGCCGCGCCATGGTCAACGCTTTACGCAATGCACAAATCAACCCCGACCAAGTGGATTACCTTAATGCCCACGGCACCTCAACGCCGCTTGGCGACATCAACGAAACCCAGGCCATCAAAGCCGGCTTTGGTGAGCATGCAAAATCTTTGGTAGTGAGTTCAACCAAGTCCATGACCGGCCACTTATTAGGTGGGGCTGGTGGCATTGAGAGCGTTTTTACCGTATTGTCTTTGTTCGATCAAAAGGTACCGCCCACCATCAATTTACACAACCCCGATCCTGAGTGCGATTTGGACTATTGCGCCCACACGGCCAGGGACATGAAAATCGAAATTGCGGTGAAAAATAATTTTGGTTTTGGTGGAACCAACGGTACTTTGGTATTCAAGCGACTTTAAAAACGTAAGATGACCCCGATATGGTCAAGGTAATGCAGGTTCTAAACACATCAGCTGAGTTTTTAAAATACAACACTCTTTTTCGCCCTTGGAGCAATTCAATATGACTTTACGCAAACTCGTTGACCAACGCGAAAGTTTTTGGCTAGGCACTTTCGTCATGGTCGCTGCGCTATGGGCTGTGCCGGCGCTGATGTCACTGCAACCGGCTGGGGCACAGTCCTCAGCCTCATCGCGTACGCTGCCCGACTTCACCGATTTGGTTGAAACAGTCGGCCCTTCGGTGGTCAATATTCGCACCATAGAAAAGTCCAAGCCCGTTGCCGGGAACGGACCGAATAACGAGGGGCCTAATAACGGTGGTCCCAACAGCGGCAGTCCCAGCGACGAAGAAATGCAAGAATTGTTTCGCCGATTTTTTGGCATGCCCCCGCCCGGCAGGCCCGGCCAGCCCGGCCAGCCCAGACAACCCAACCGCCCGCAGCAGCAACAGCCTGAAGAGCAACCTCGCGGCGTGGGTTCTGGTTTTATTCTCACTGCCGATGGTTTCATCATGACCAATGCGCACGTGGTCGATGGTGCCGAGCAAGTGATCGTGACGCTTACTGATAAACGCGAATTCACTGCGCGCATCATTGGTGCAGACAAACGCACCGATGTTGCAGTGGTCAAAATCGAGGCCAGTGGCTTGCCCCCCGTCAAAATTGGCGACCCCAACCGACTCAAAGTGGGTGAGTGGGTGATGGCGATTGGTTCGCCCTTTGGGTTAGAGAACACCGTCACAGCGGGCATCGTCAGTGCCAAAGGCCGAGACACCGGTGACTATCTGCCGTTCATCCAAACCGATGTGGCCATCAACCCAGGCAACTCTGGCGGCCCCCTAATTAATATGCGCGGCGAAGTCGTCGGCATCAACAGCCAGATTTATTCCCGCTCGGGTGGCTTCATGGGTATTTCTTTTGCCATTCCCATCGACGAAGCGGTGCAGGTCAGTACCCAACTGAGAGCTACAGGCCGCGTGCAACGCGGGCGCTTGGGTGTAGGGATTGGCGATGTAGGTAAGGACGTGGCTGAGTCCTTGGGCTTGGGTAAGGCCCAAGGGGCGTTGGTCAGCAATGTCGAGCCGGGCTCGCCTGCAGAAAAAGCAGGTTTGGAGGCTGGCGACATCATTTTGAAATTCGACGGAAAGAAGATTGAAAAATCTGCCGATCTTCCGCGTGCCGTTGGCGGCACCAAGCCTGGCACCCTCAGCACAGTCACCGTGTTCAGACGCGGAACCACCAAAGACTACGCCATCACTGTGGGTGAGTTTGATGCTGACAAAAAGGCGCAAATCAAGCCAACCCCTGAGAAAGCCACGCCTCCCAGCGCTGCCCTGATGCTGGGTTTGATGGTCAGTGATTTGAGCGATGCACAGAAAAAAGAACTCAACCTCAAAGGCGGTGTGCGTGTTGATTCAGTGGCAGAGCCGGCAGTGAAAGCGGGTATTCGTGAGGGTGATGTGGTGGTGCAGGTCGCTAATACCGAGGTGGCAGATGTGAAAGCCTTCACCCAGTTGATTGCGCGTTTGGATAAAAGCAAGCCCATCAATGTGTTGCTTCGCCGAGGTGAGTGGGCGCAGTTCACCGTGATTCGCCCTCGCTAAACACTTTGAATACAAAGGGTTTACCCTAGACGTGGAATTGACGGATTCGCCCAACGCTTTTAAAAAATTTTTCTGTTTTTAAAGCGGGGCGAAAGTTATTTTTCTTTAAACCAAAAATCATATAAAAAACTGGTTTCGAAGTATTAAATAGATATAACAAAACACTTAATGACCACCATGCGAGATTATCAAGACTTTCCCCTTAACGCTCCACAGCTCACCCACAAGTTGTTCTGTTGTTTTTTTAATGATTTTGGGGACAAGCTGTGAATAAGTTTCTTGTGGCGAGGTTGCAACGCGTGCCCGAGCGACTTGTAAGGGCTTACCTTCCCCATCTTTTTCCCTACAATGAATTTCCAACTATCGCAGTTGCCATAGATTGTTGGTTCCGGGCGCGTCATCACCTGACGCGCCCTTTTTTATGGCTTTCCCCTCTGTAAATTCAGACACTTAACTGCATGCCTTGATGAACCACATCAGAAATTTTTCCATCATTGCACACATTGACCACGGCAAATCCACACTTGCAGATCGCCTGATTCAACGCTGCGGCGGCTTGAGCGACAGACAGATGCAAGCACAGGTTCTTGACTCGATGGACATTGAAAAAGAGCGGGGGATAACCATCAAGGCGCAGACCGCTTGCCTGCATTACAAAGCCCAGAACGGCGAAATTTACAACCTGAATTTGATCGACACACCGGGTCACGTGGATTTTTCTTATGAGGTGAGTCGTTCGCTGTCGGCGTGTGAGGGCGCTTTGCTGGTGGTTGACGCGAGCCAAGGTGTCGAAGCACAGACCGTGGCCAACTGCTACACCGCTTTAGACCTAGGCGTCGAGGTGGTGCCTGTGCTCAACAAGATGGACTTGGCTTCAGCCGATCCTGACAACGCCAAAACAGAAATCGAAGACGTGATTGGCATTGACGCCTCACAAGCGATTCCCTGCTCGGCCAAAACCGGCATGGGTGTGGACGAGATTTTGGAAGCCATCATCACCCGCATTCCGCCTCCGCGCGGCAACCCAGACGCGGCTTTAAGGGCCATGATTGTCGACAGCTGGTTTGATACCTATGTGGGCGTGGTCATGTTGGTCAGGGTGGTCGACGGCAGGTTAGCCAAAGGCGAGCGCATCAAAATGATGGCCACAGGCGCCATGTACAACGCCGACAACTTGGGCGTTTTCACGCCTGCCAATGAAAGCCGCGAGTCGCTTGAGGCTGGCGAGGTGGGCTACATCATTGCCGGCATCAAAGAGCTGCAAGCCGCCAAAGTGGGTGACACCATCACCCTGATCAAGGCGGGCACCGGTGGCGCGGCGGCTACCGCCACCGAGGCATTGCCTGGCTTTAAAGAAATTCAGCCGCAAGTCTTTGCCGGCTTGTACCCCACCGAGGCCAACCAATACGATGCATTGCGCGACGCTTTAGAGAAGCTCAAACTCAACGATTCTTCTTTGCGCTACGAACCCGAGGTGTCGCAAGCCTTGGGCTTTGGCTTTCGCTGTGGCTTCTTAGGCTTGTTGCATATGGAGATTGTGCAAGAGCGTTTGGAACGCGAATTCGACCAAGACCTGATCACCACCGCGCCCAGTGTGGTGTACCAAGTGCTGCGCGCCGATGGCGAAGTCATCATGGTGGAGAACCCCTCCAAAATGCCCGAAGCCAGCAAGATGGAGGAAATTCGCGAGCCCATCGTCACCGTGCATCTGTACATGCCGCAAGACTATGTGGGTGCGGTCATGACCTTGGCCAATCAAAAGCGCGGGGTGCAACTGAACATGGCTTATCACGGTCGACAAGTCATGCTCACCTATGAAATGCCGTTGGGTGAAATCGTCCTCGACTTCTTCGACAAGCTCAAAAGCGTCAGCCGTGGCTACGCTTCTATGGATTACGAATTCAAAGAATACCGAGCTGCCGATGTGGTTAAGGTGGATATTTTGTTGAACGCTGAGCGTGTCGACGCCTTGTCCATCATTGTTCACCGCAGCCAGTCGCAGTACCGTGGCCGCGCGGTGGTGTCAAAAATGCGCGAAATCATCAGCCGCCAAATGTTTGACGTCGCCATACAAGCGGCGATTGGGGCGAACATCATTTCGCGCGAAACCATCAAAGCCTTGCGTAAAAATGTGCTGGCAAAATGCTACGGTGGCGATATCAGCCGTAAGCGCAAACTCCTTGAAAAACAAAAAGCAGGCAAGAAAAGAATGAAGCAAATTGGATCCGTAGAAGTTCCCCAAGAAGCCTTTTTGGCGATATTGCAGGTGCAAGATTGATTGCCGCCTTCACCGGCTTGGTATTGGCCGCGTTTGTTGCTTATGCGGGTGCTTGGTACGCCGGCGTGGTTGAGGGCAATTTTGCCTTGCTGTTGTTGATGGCCACCACCGTCACCGGCATCTATTGGATTGCTGAGCGGCTGCATTTCTTGCCCCAAAGGCGGCGCGAAGTTGATGCTTTGCAAGTCCAGTACGCCCAACGCGAACAAGAGTTGTCTGCACAAGGCATTGCCACACCGCCCGAGCACCAGCAGCTAGCAGCCAAGGTGGATGAGATTTACCGCCAACCTTGGTGGCTAGACTGGACCGCCGGCTTGTTCCCTGTGATTGCCACCGTATTTATATTGCGTTCTTTTTTATTTGAGCCTTTCAAAATTCCTTCAGGCTCCATGATCCCCACCTTGCATGTGGGCGACTTGATTTTGGTGAATAAATTCCACTACGGTATTCGTCTGCCGGTGATCAACCTCAAACTCAGCGATGGCAACCCCGTGCAGCGCGGCGATGTGATGGTGTTTCGCTACCCACCCAAGCCCAGTTTGGATTACATCAAACGCGTGGTTGGCGTGCCTGGCGACGAGATTGCTTACATCAACAAGCAACTCACCATCAATGGGCAGCCAGTGGGCAAAACCGCCATCACCGAATTTTTCGACGCTGACAATATGCGCTACAGCAAGCAATTTGAAGAGCTTATGCCTATAGGCAGCACGCCCGAGCAGATGCAAAACCTCAGGACACACCGCTTGCTTAATGACGAACGAGCGCCCGCATTTGTCAGCGGCATCGAAAATTTTGCGTACAAAGAAAACTGCACTTACAACATTGAAGGCTTTGTTTGCAAAGTGCCGGCGGGCCACTTTTTTATGATGGGCGACAACCGAGACAACTCTCTAGATTCGCGCTATTGGGGCTTTGTTCCCGATCAAAATATTGTGGGCAAAGCATTTTTTGTTTGGATGAACTTTGGCAACCTCAGCCGAGTGGGTGGCTTTGACTGACGATGGCCGAGGTGCATGAACAGTTGACCACCTCGAGCTTGCAAGACAGGTTGCAGCACCGTTTTGCCCAGCTGCAGTTGCTTGAATTGGCACTTACCCACCGCAGCTTCAGCAGCCAGCACAACGAGCGCCTAGAGTTTTTGGGTGACTCGGTACTTAATTTGGCTGTCTCGCGCATGCTCTACTTGGCTTTAAGCGATCAGCCCGAGGGCGACCTCTCCAGGGTGCGCGCCAATCTGGTCAAACAAGATACTTTGCACCGCTTGGCGGTCGACTTAGGCCTAACGGGCATGATTCGATTGGGTGAGGGCGAGATGCGTTCGGGTGGGCAGCAACGCCCTTCCATCTTGGCTGATGCCTTGGAAGCCGTCATCGGCGCGGTGTTTCTCGATGCCGGTTACCAAGCCGCTGAAAGTTTGGTGCTGCGCTTATTTGAAAAAGTGGCGATCTCGCCCACCATGACCGCGGCAGCCAAAGACCCTAAAACCGAATTACAAGAGTGGCTGCAGGCAAGGCGCATGCAGTTACCCATCTACCGCGTGGTGGGCACCACGGGCGCGGCGCACCAACAAATCTTCGATGTCGAATGCGAAATCGTTGAATTAAAACAAACCCAACGCGGCATAGGTAACTCGCGGCGCAGCGGCGAGCAAGCGGCTGCTACGGCCATGCTCCAATGGCTACAGGAGCAACAACCATGACCGAAACTTTGCCGCTCCCCTCAATCGGCGCTCAGCGCTGCGGCTTGGTTGCCATCGTTGGCAAACCCAATGTGGGCAAGTCCACCTTGCTCAACGCCTTGGTGGGACAAAAAATCAGCATCACATCGCGCAAGGCGCAGACCACGCGTCACCGCATCACCGGCATGCGAACCACGGGCGAGACGCAATTTATTTTTGTCGATACCCCGGGTTTTCAAACCGACCATGCCAACGCCCTGAACCGTTCACTCAACAAAACCGTGGTGGGTGCGGTCAGTGATGTGGATTTGGTGTTGTTCGTGGTGAATGCCGGTAGTTTTGCCGCCGCGGATGCCAAGGTGCTGGCTTTGTTGCACAAAGATATTCCGGTTTTATTAATTGCCAACAAGCTCGATAAAGTGCATCGCCGCGAAGAGCTCGCACCATGGTTGCAAGAGATGCAAACCCGTCACACGTTTGCCCAATTCATGCCTATGTCCGCCAAGAACCCCAAGGACATTGAGCGTTTGCTCACCCAGTGCAAAACCTTTTTGCCCGAGCAGGCTTGGTGGTACGGCGAAGATGAACTCACCGACCGCAGCGAAAAATTCTTGGCCAGCGAAATCATCCGAGAAAAACTGTTTCGCTTCACCGGCGATGAGTTGCCCTATACCTCTACCGTGATCATTGACACCTTCACCGAAGAACCAGGCAAAACCGTCTCTCGCATGGTGCGCATTGCCGCCACCATCGTGGTCGAGCGTGATGGCCATAAAGCCATGGTCATTGGCGAAGGCGGTGAGCGTCTCAAGCAAATCGGCACCTTGGCTCGCCAAGAGCTGGAAAAGTTGATGGACGCCAAGGTGTTCATCGAGCTGTGGGTGAAAGTGCGTTCTGGCTGGGCCGATGACGAGGCGCGGGTGCGCAGCTTTGGCTACGAGTAAAACGGCGGCGCTCAGGGTTCTGGATGAACCCGCTTTTGTGCTTCACCATTACGACTGGAGCGAATCCAGCCGTATTTTGGAAGTCTTTAGCCGTCACCATGGGCGACTGGCCTTGGTGGCCAAAGGGGCCAAGCGCCCCACCTCCAGTTTGCGCGCGGTGTTGTTGCCTTTGCAACCTTTGTCTCTTTGTTATGGCGGTGACGCCGAGATTCGCACCTTAAAGAGCGCCGAGTGGGCGGGTGGTCATGTGATGCCTCGTGGTGAGGCTTTGCTGTCGGGCTACTATTTAAACGAGCTGCTGTTGCGCTTGCTCGCACGCGATGACCCGCACCCTGCGCTGTTTGACACGTACAGACAAACCGTCAAGATATTGGCCAGCGGTTTGGACAACACCATCGCGCCTTTGTTGCGTGCCTTCGAGTTACTCTTGTTAAGAGACATTGGTTTTTTGCCCGATGTATCGGTTCAAACCTTAACGCTTCAAGCCGTGCAATCTGAGCTTAGCTATGCCTTGTTTGCTGAAGGCGGTTTGCGAGCGGTAGAAGACGAGGGCGTGGCCTTAAAGGGCCGGCATTGGCTGCAATTGCACGACGCGCTCCATGCCGAGTCTGCCTTGACGGCCTTGTTGCGCTGCTGCGCCGAATTGCCGCCAGAGTTGCGCGCTGCCTTGCAAACCCAGCTGCGTAACCTCTTACACTACCACTGCGGTGTCAGCAGTTTGCGCACCCGTCAAGTGATGCTGGAACTGCTTGCTCTATGAACACCCATTTATCTGTCAATTTGAATAAAGTGGCGCTGCTGCGAAATACCCGCCATTTGGGTATTCCCAGCGTTACCCGTGCGGCGAGCTTATGCTTGCAAGCCGGCGCTCAGGGCATCACAGTCCATCCCCGACCCGACCAAAGGCATATCCGCGACAGCGATGTGCATGACTTGGCTGACTTGCTGCAAGACTGGCCAGACCGCGAATTCAATATCGAAGGCAATCCTTTGCACAACCTCATGGGCTTGGTTGAAAAATTTCGCCCGCAGCAAGTCACTTTTGTGCCTGACGGCCATGGGCAGTTCACCTCCGACCACGGCTGGCGCTTTCCCGAAGATGCCGATGTCTTGCGACCCCTCATCGCGCAAGCCCAAGCTTGTGGTGCCAGAGTCAGCTTGTTTATGGACGCAGAGCCTGAATCCATGGAGTTTGCCAAAGAAGTGGGTGCTAACCGCGTAGAGCTTTACACCGAACCCTATGCAGCCGCCCATGGTCAGCCCATGCAAGCGCAGGTGCTGGCGCAATTCAAAGCCACGGCCTTGGCCGCGCAGGCGGCGGGTCTGCAAGTCAACGCCGGTCATGACTTAAATTTGCTCAATTTGCGCGACTTTGTGCAAACCGTTCCCGATGTGAAAGAGGTGTCGATAGGCCACGCTCTGATGGCCGACGCTTTGGAAATGGGCTACAGCGCCACAGTTCAAGCTTATTTAAACTGCCTCAAACCATGAGCCAGATTTACGGCATCGGCAACGATATTTGTGACATTCGCCGCATCCGAGCGGCTTTTGAGCGCCATGGCGAGCGTTTCGCGCAGAAGGTTTTGAGTGAGGCCGAAATGCAAACCTTTCGCGCACGCAGCCAGCGTTGGCCAGACCGTGGGATTCGTTTTTTGGCCACCCGTTTTTCGGTGAAAGAATCTTTCAGCAAAGCCATTGGCTTAGGTATGCGCATGCCCATGACTTGGCGGCATTGCGAAGTCGGGCGTTTGCCCAGCGGCCAACCCACCATCGTGCTGCACGGCGCCCTACAAGACTGGTTTGACAAACGCCAGCTGCGCGCCCATGTCAGCCTGAGTGATGAAAGCGACTACGCCACCAGCCAAGTTATTGTTGAACAAACCATCTCCGCCTGAACCATGAGCCCTGTCAAACACGCCCCGCTAATTACTGATATCGCTGGCACTGCACTCAGCGACACCGACCGTCGCCGCTTGGCGCACCCGCTGTGTGGCGGCATGATTTTGTTTGGCCGCAACTGGGTCAACCGCGAGCAGCTGCGCCAGCTGTGCGCCGACATTAAAAATGTGCGCTCAGACTTGCTGATCTGCGTGGATCACGAGGGCGGGCGGGTGCAACGCTTTCGCACCGATGGCTTCACCCATTTGCCGACCATGGCGGAGCTTGGCCAACTGTGGTTTGAAGATGAAGCGGGCTTAACCGGCAGCGGTGCCTTGAATGCCACCAACGCCGCCACGGCTTGCGGCTTTGTCTTGGCCTCAGAGTTGCGTGCCTGCGGTGTGGATTTCAGTTTCACGCCGGTGCTTGACCTTCACTTTGGCAAAAGCGGCGTGATTGGCGACCGCGCCTTTGCGCGAGATCCACGCATGGTGGCTATGTTGGCCAAAAGCCTGATGCATGGTTTGTTGCAAGCGGGCATGGCCAATTGCGGCAAGCATTTCCCAGGACACGGCTATGTGAAAGCCGATTCACACACCGACATTCCTATCGACACGCGCAGCTTGAAAACCATCTTGCATGACGACGCTTTGCCTTATGCGTGGCTTAGCACCAGTTTGAGCAGTGTCATGCCCGCGCATGTGATTTACCCCAAGGTAGACCAGCGCCCCGCCGGTTTTTCTGCGCGCTGGCTCAAAGACATACTGCGTCATCAACTGGGGTTTCAGGGCGCGGTGTTCAGCGATGACTTGTCAATGGCAGGCGCGCGTTTGATTGATGGCCAAGAGGTGAGTTACACCCAAGCTGCGGTCACCGCTTTGCAAGCGGGCTGCGATTTGGTGTTGTTGTGCAACCAAAGCAACCCAGACAGCGCGGGCGGCGGTCAAGCCTTGGATGATTTACTGGCGGGCCTCGCCCAAGCGCAGCAGGCATCTGCGTGGCAACCCAACCCTGTCAGTGAGCAGCGCCGCTTGGCACTGCTGCCAGCCTGCAAGGCCTTGGATTGGGAAGCTTTGATGCAATCCCCAAGCTATTTGAATGCTTTAAGCCTGCTGCCCTGACAAAACTGGGCCTAGGGAGTACCCACCCCAGAGCCTCGTCAAAACAGTTAAAATAGATAACTTACCCCGACGACAACGGGGGCTTAAGCAGGACTAAAGGAAACCCATGGCAACCAAATCTGGCAAAACCTCTGTTGACGAGAGCGGTCTTCGTTTTACCAGTCGTGAGAATGGCTCTCCCTTCGCTGGCATGGGCAAAATGGGTGAAACCATGTCTTGCATCAAGTGCGGCATGCACAAACCCCGACGTCAAGGCAGCCAGCAGCGCTTTGCAGGCAGCTTGGCTTTTTTCTGCCACGACTGCAAACCACCTAAGCCCGCTGTGCCAGCAACCCCTGCCGCCGCCAAAGCAGCTTAAGCCTATTTCAGCTTATTGATGGCCCAGGTTTTCCCGACGCAAGGCGGGGAACAAAATCACGTCCCGAATACTGGGGCTGTCGGTTAAGAGCATCATCAAACGGTCAATGCCGATGCCGCAACCACCGGCGGGCGGCATGCCGTACTCCAGTGCACGCACAAAATCATGGTCAAACAACATGGCCTCATCGTCGCCACTGTCTTTGGCATTGACCTGCGCATGAAAGCGAGCGGCTTGGTCTTCTGCATCATTCAACTCGCTGAAACCATTGCCAAATTCTCGTCCTGTGATGTAGAGCTCAAAGCGCTCGGTCACCTCGGGGTGGCTGTCGCTGGCGCGTGCCAAGGGTGAAATTTCCACCGGGTGCTCGCAAATGAAGGTGGGCTCCCAGAGTTTTTCTTCCACGGTTTCTTCAAAGTAAAGAACCTGCAAGCTGGCCAAACTGCGTGCCGACAGTTTGTGTTTTTCTTCGGAGTGGCCCAGCTTTTTCAGGGCATGAACCAACCATGCACTGTCGTCAACATGGTCTGCGGCTTCGGTGTGCGCCATGATGGCTTCGCGGATGGTGAGTCGGGCAAAGGGCTTGGACAAGTCCACCGGTTTGCCGTCATAGGTCAGCAGCAAAGTGCCCACGGCTTTGTGGGCGGCGTCGCGGATCAGGCTTTCGGTGAACTGCATCAGGTCTTGGTAGTTCCAATAGGCCGCGTAAAACTCCATCATGGTGAATTCGGGGTTGTGCCGCACGGAAATACCTTCATTGCGAAAGTTGCGGTTAATTTCAAACACCCGCTCGAACCCGCCCACCAACAGGCGCTTCAAGTACAACTCAGGCGCGATGCGCAAGAACATTTGCTGGTCGAGTGCGTTGTGGTGAGTCTCGAAAGGCCTGGCATTGGCGCCCCCTGGGATGGGGTGCAACATGGGTGTTTCGACTTCCAAAAAGTCATGGTTCACCATGAACTCGCGAATACCGCTGACCGCTTTGCTGCGAGCAATAAAGCGCTGGCGAGCGGTCTCATCGGTGATCAAGTCGATATAGCGTTGGCGGTATTTAATTTCTTGGTCGTGGATGCCATGGAATTTGTCTGGCAGGGGACGCAGGCTTTTGGTCAGCATGCGAAGGGACGTGACATGCACCGACAATTCACCGGTTTTGGTTTTGAACAGATAGCCTTCAGCGCCCACGATGTCGCCCAAATCCCAGTGTTTGAAGTCTTCATAAACCTCAACGCCTACTTCCTCACCTTTGACATACACCTGCATGCGCTCGGTGCTGTCTTGCAAGGTGGCAAAACTGGCCTTGCCCATGACGCGTTTCAAAACCATGCGACCGGCAATACGCACCGTGTGTTTTTCTTCTGCCAGCACCTCGGCGGTTTTGGCTCCGTGCGCGGTGTGCAGGGATTGCGCGTGGTGCGCGGGTTTGAAGTCGTTGGGGAAAGCCACCGGGCCGCCAAGGGCTTGGCGAGCGCGCATGGCGCTCAATTTCTCGCGGCGTTCTGCGATAAGTTGGTTTTCGTCTTGGGGTTCGGGGGAGCTTGTGTTTTCGGACATCCAAGGATTCTAAGAGTTCGCAGACAATAGAAGCTGTCTCCTAGAAGAACGAACTGAAACACCATGAGCGACACGCCTACCCGTCCCGAACTCCCCGACCGTTTGTCTATCGATGCACGCAGCCCGCACTACCTAGAAGCGGTGTTCCACCACGACATCGGCATTCGTTTTAACGACAAAGAGCGCCACGATGTGGAGGAGTACTGCATCAGCGAGGGCTGGGTGAAAGTGCCTGCGGGTAAAACCTTGGACCGCAAAGGCAAGCCCTTGCTGATTACCTTAAAGGGCAGGGTTGAGGTGTACTACCGCTGAAGTCAGGCGACTGAATCCGCGGGTTGCTTGGTCAGCATGGCCAAAGCATTGGCAATGGTTTTGCGCAGGTCGCGGCGGTCGCAAATCAGGTCGAGTGCACCCTTTTCCAGCAAAAATTCCGAACGCTGAAACCCTTCAGGCAGGGTCACGCGCACCGTGCTTTCAATCACCCTTGGCCCGGCAAAGCCAATCAGCGCTTTGGGTTCGGCAATCACCAAGTCGCCCATGAAAGCAAAGCCCGCCGACACGCCGCCCATGGTGGGGTCGGTCAGTACGCTGATATAGGGCAGGCCTTTTTGCGCCAAACGGGTGAGAGAGGCATTGGTTTTGGCCATTTGCATCAGCGACAGCAAGCCCTCTTGCATGCGCGCGCCACCGGTGGCGGTGAAGCAAATGAAAGGCACTTTTTGTTCGATGGCGGTATGCACGCCGCGCACAAAGCGCTCGCCAACCACCGAGCCCATAGAGCCACCCATGAAGTCGAACTCGAAACAAGCCGCCACCACATTGATGCTGTGCACCGCACCGCCCATGACCACCAAGGCATCGGTCTCGCCGGTATTCTCTAAAGCTTCTTTCAAGCGTTCGGGGTATTTGCGGCTGTCCTTGAATTTCAAGGGGTCCATGGGCAACACCTCTTGGCCAATTTCATAGCGGCCTTCGGGGTCGAGGAAGGCGTCTAGACGCTTTCGGGCGGTAATACGGTGATGGTGGCTGCACTTGGGACAGACATTTTGGTTTTCTTCCAAATCGTTTTTGTAGAGCACCGTCTCGCAGCTGGGGCACTTAACCCACAAGCCTTCTGGCACGGTTCGCCGATCCGAAGGATCGGTTTGCTGGATTTTGGAGGGCAGCAGTTTTTCAAGCCAGCTCATCGGTATTCCTTAATCAAAGTGCAAAGGCATTATGCGTCCAGCGCTTGGCGAATCTCGGCCATGAAGCTGCGCGCTTGTTCGGGNGCATGGCCCGGTGCGGCGGCCTCGACCAGCTGAATCAGCTTGCTGCCAATCACCACCGCGTCGGCCACTTGACCAATGGTGCNCGCTGTGGCNGCGTCGCGNATGCCAAAGCCCACGCCCACAGGGATGTGAACATGCTGGCGAATGCGCGGCAGCATGGCTTCGACCTCATCGGTATTGAGGGCACCCGAACCGGTCACGCCTTTGAGTGAAACGTAATACACATAACCGCTGGCCACTTCGGCGACTTGGCGCATGCGTTGGTCGGTGCTGGTGGGGGCGAGCAANAAAATCAAGTCCATGTGATGCGCGCGCAAGCTGGCGGCAAAGTCCACGCACTCCTCAGGGGGGTAGTCAACGATAAGCACGCCGTCCACGCCAGCGGCAGCGGCGTCTTGCACAAAACTGTTGACGCCGTGCTGAAGGTTGTAGCTCTCTACTGGATTGGCATAGCCCATCAACACAATCGGGGTGGTTTTGTCGGTGGCGCGAAATTCGCGCACCATGGCCAGNACCTCACCCATGCCCACGCCATGTCGCAACGCGGCTTCGCCGGCTTTTTGAATCACTGGGCCNTCNGCCATGGGGTCGCTAAAGGGCACNCCCAGTTCGATGATGTCGGCNCCGCCTTGCACCAGTGCGTGCATCAGGCCCAAGGTGTGCGAAGGCTCGGGAAAGCCGGCCATAAGGTAAGGAATCAAGGCTTTACGCCCAGCACCTTTAAGGGCCGCCATCACGGGGCTGATGCGGCTCATGCTTTGCTCCCATTCAATGCCGCCAGCGAGATGGCTTGCTCGCCTTTGACGGTTTGACCTTGGCAACTGGGCCGGCAAAAGAAGTCGGCGTTGGACAAATCGGCCACCGTGCCAATGTCTTTGTCACCACGCCCCGACAGGTTCACCAAGATGGATTGCTGCGGCGTCATGGTTTTGGCCAGCTTCATGGCATGGGCCACCGCGTGGCTCGATTCGAGTGCGGGAATGATGCCCTCGGTACGACACAAGTAATGAAAAGCATCGAGTGCTTCTTGGTCGGTGACGCCTACATATTCGGCGCGCCCAATGTCTTTCAAAAAAGCGTGCTCGGGGCCAACGCCTGGGTAGTCAAGACCGGCGCTTACCGAATGGGTTTCGGTGATTTGTCCATTGGCGTCTTGCAGCACATAGGTGCGGTTGCCATGTAAAACACCAGGCACACCGCGTTGGAGTGAGGCCGAGTGCCGGCCCGAGTCCATGCCTTCACCAGCAGCTTCAATGCCAATCAGTCGGGTTTTTTCAAACGGTATATAGGGGTAAAAAATACCCATGGCGTTGGAGCCGCCACCCACACAGGCCAGCACCGCGTCGGGTTGCAAGCCGTGGTGCATATGGGGCATTTGGCTGATGCATTCTTCGCCAATCACGCTTTGAAAATCACGCACCATCATCGGGTAGGGGTGGGGGCCCGCCACCGTGCCGATGATGTAAAAAGTGTCGTCCACATTGGCCACCCAGTCACGCATGGCTTCATTCAGCGCGTCTTTGAGGGTTTTGCTGCCCGACTCCACCGGCACCACCGTGGCGCCCAAGAGCTTCATGCGGTAGACATTCGGGCTTTGGCGTTTCACATCTTCGCTGCCCATATAGACCACGCACTCCAAGCCGTAACGCGCACAAATGGTGGCGGTGGCGACACCGTGCTGTCCTGCGCCGGTCTCGGCAATGACGCGGGGTTTGCCCATGCGTTTGGCCAGCATGGCTTGGCCGATGGTGTTATTGATCTTGTGCGCGCCGGTGTGGTTCAGGTCTTCACGTTTCAAGTAAATCTGCGCGCCACCCATCTCGCGGCTGATGCGAGCGGCATGGTAGATGGGGGAAGGGCGTCCCACAAAATGCGCCAACTCGGATTTGAATTCGGCGATGAAAGCCGGGTCGTGTTGGTACTGGGCGTAGGCGTCTTTCAGCTCTTCGATGGCATGGGTCAGGGTTTCGCTGATAAAGCTGCCGCCGTAAATGCCAAAGTGGCCGCGGGCGTCGGGTTGTTGGTAGTGAGACATCACAAATATCCTCAGACTGACAAAAATTTAGACAAGCGGTGTGGCTCTGACCGCTTGCACGAAGGCGTGGATTTTGTCGGCATCTTTGATGCCCTTGGCGCTTTCTACGCCCGAGCTGACATCAACCGCTAACGACCATCCGCGCGAATACACAGCGCGAATGCCGTCGGCCACGTTTGCAGGTGTGAGTCCACCAGACAAAACGAGGTGAGCATTGACGTTTATTGGAAGCTGTGACCAAGGAAATGTGCTGCCACTGCCGCCGTAGCTGTCGACCAAGGTGTCGAGCAACAGGGCATGGGCATGAGAATATTGGGAAGCATATTTTAGAAGGTCAAAAGGCAATCTGTCCTGAGGGGTTTCCTTGGGGATGCGCGCCACGCGAATCCAGCGTCTACCCAAGCGGGTGGCGAGATCATGGCAAAAAGCAGGGGTTTCATCGCCGTGAAACTGCAGCCAAGCCCCCGGCACCCGTGCGGCGGCATGTTCAACTTCAGCAGCCGAGGCATTCACAAACAGCAAAACGGGTGTGACAAAGGCCGGCAACAAGCCAGCCAACGTGGCGGCACGCTCAGGGCTGACATAGCGTGGACTGTCTGGGTAAAGCACAAAACCGACGGCGCTCGCGCCCGCCGCTGCCGCGGCAAGCACGTCTTGCTCGCGGGTCAGACCACAGATTTTGATGGGAATGGCGTTCATGGGGTGAGTCCTGGCAGGCTATCGTAAGCTGCGGTGCGGGCTGGCAAACCCCAGCTGTGGTCATACACCGGACCCAAAAAATACAGCCCATCCGGTGAAAAAGTGGGTGCAGCCGCGTCACGGCTTCGGGCTTGCAAAACCGTTTGCATCCACTCGGGCGCTTGCAAACCTTGACCAATCGCCACAAAGCAGCCCATCAGGTTGCGAATCATGTGATGCAAAAAGGCAGATGCTTGGAAATCAAAACGCCAGTAGGCGCTGTCTGGGCTTTGGCTGATGCGCTGAATATCGATACGCAGCATATGTTTCACCGGGCTCAGCGCTTGACAACTGGAGGCCCTGAAGGAAGTGAAATCGTGTTCGCCGAGTAAACACTTGGCAGCCAGTTGCATAGTCTCCATGTGCATAGGCCGGTAGACCCAACCCACACGCTGTGCTTCCAGGCTGGGGCGAACAGGGGATTGCAACACGATATAGGCATAGCGTCTCGAGCTTGCACTGGCACGGCAGTGAAAGTTGGGCGGGACTTCTTGCGCCCATTGCACAGCGATGTCTGAGGGTAAAAAATTGTTGGTGCCGCGCACCCAGCTTTGCATATCGCGGTGTAAGAGGGTGTCGAAATGCACCACCTGCATCAGCCCGTGTACACCCGAGTCGGTCCGGCCTGCACACAAGGTGCGCACTGGCACAGTGGCAAATGCCGACAAAGCGGCTTCGAGGTGGTCTTGCACGGTTTGGCCACTGGACTGGCTTTGCCAGCCTTCATAGTGTTGGCCCGCATAACTCAAACCCAGCGCCAAGCGCATTGGCGTCACGTGCGTTCTTGTAACCAGCGCAGCGCCCGTTCGCGGGTTTCACCATGGGTTTGGTCTGCCACTTCTTGGGCCAAGGCGCGACCCGTTTGACGCTGTCCCAGTTTCCACAGTTCATCAGCCAAATCGAGGCGAACTTGGAAGGGGTCTTCGCTCAAGGGAGCCGTGTTGGCCATCGATGTGGTCGGCGCATTGGGACGGTAAGGCGCATTGAAGGCAGGCGCTGGCGCGGCGGGCTGGCTCGATGGCCCAGGGCTGGCGGGTGCGGTACGAGGGGGTAAGTCCAAATCAAAATCAATCTTCATTTCTTGGGGCTTGTCTGAAGAGGGGCCTGGGCCTGATTTGAAATCCAAGTCGGGGTCCTCGCCTTGAGTCTCGCTGGGTCGGCCGCGTTTATCGCGCAACAAAGACAGGCTTACCAACAGAGCGGCGATAACCGCAATGCCGCCAATCACTTCGTACATGTATCGCTTGAGCCAAGCCAGAAATTCTTGTGCGGCAGCAGGGATATTCGAGAAATTAGCTGAAAAACCACCTTGCATCTTGCCTGCGGCCTGAGAGATGGTGTCGAGTTCACTGACGTTTTTAGATACCTCTTGGTTGCGCTGGGCCGCCTGTTCGGATTCCAGCCGCTGCTTGACTTGGTCGGCATCTTCTGTGCCGGGCTTGCTCAGCGTCAACTGGTCTGGCGATTTATCTGCCTTGTTTTGAACCTGAGCTTTCAAGCCGCCTTTGGACTCACGCTCATTGGCGTCTGCGAGTTTGGTTTTGCCAGCTTGTGCTGCCAATTGAGAGCGGTAAGCGTCAAAGTCTAGGGCTTGTAAACGAATGTCGGCGCGAGCTTGCTTGCGGTCAATAGAGGCAGCGTCTTCTTCGGTGGGCAAAGTGATGAGTGCACCCGCTTTGAGTCGATTCACATTGTTGTCGACAAAAGCCTTGGGGTTGTTGCGCAACAAAGCCATCAACAATTGGTCTAAGGAAACATCACCCCCTGGGGTGTAATAAATCACCAAGTCACTGGCGGTATCGCCTTTGACTACCTGGACGGTTTCGGGGTCTTTGCTGACGATGCCGCTGTCAGGCTTGGGCTTGGGCTTGGGTTTAGCTTCGGCTTTGGCCACCGGCTCTTTGGGGGGTGTTGGCAAAGGTGCAGGACGTGGCGGTGGCGCAACAGCAGCCGGTTTTTCAGCCGGCAGGGGCGCGAAATTGGGCGAGGGAGAGTTGTTGGCCGCGACCGCTGGTTCGGGCGCTAGACCCGTGCCTAAAGGAAAACCCAAGTTGCGAAAGGCGCGGCCGGTGGCCCATCGGAATTCAATCAATAGATCAACAAATCCATCTGTGATGGGTTGTGCGCCTTGAAATTGCATCAAATACAAATCATCGCCCTTACGCACCAAGGTGACCACCACGCTGTCGAGGCCAGCCACACGGGTGATTTGAGCCGCTTGGTAAACCGTGGAACTGGCCAAGGCAGCTTGAAATTCTTGAGCTTCCTGCGCTGACAGCTCACTGATCTGAACCTCAAGCTTTAAGGGTTCTCCAAGCTTAGATTGAATTTGTGGACGCCCAAGCTGCAATGCCAGCGCGTGACTGGTGATTGAAAAAAATAGAAAACTGAATAACCAACGACGTAACTGAGGTATTTGGGGCGGCTGGAACATTGAGCAGTTTCTCTTGCGGCTTAAGAAGGCTACATCATAAAGGAAATGAGCGCTTTTTATTGAATTTCAGGCTTTAAGCAAAATTCTCAACATACGCCGCAAAGGCTCAGCTGCACCCCACAGCAACTGGTCGCCGATGGTGAATGCACCCATATATTCGGGGCCGAACGCCATTTTGCGAATTCGCCCCACCGGAATAGACATGGTGCCGGTCACGGCCACGGGTGTCAGGTGTTGCAAACTGGCTTCGCGGTTGTTGGGCACCACTTTCACCCATTCGTTGTCAGCCGCGATCATGGCCTCGATGTCAGCCACTGGTACGTTCTTTTTAAGTTTGAAGGTGAGGGCTTGGCTGTGGCAGCGCATGGCACCCACGCGCACACAAAAACCATCGACCGGCACGGCGGGCGTGGCAAAACCTTGGCCCTGACCCAAAATCTTGTTGGTCTCCGCCATGCCCTTCCACTCTTCGCGACTGGTACCCCAGAACTCGTCGCCTTCTTTTTTGCCGACCCCTAAATCTTTGTCTATCCAAGGAATCAGCGAGCCAGCCAGCGGCACGCCAAAGTTATCAGTTTCTGCGGCAGAAAGTGAGCGTTGTTTGCCAACGATTTTTTGGTCGATTTCCAAAATCGCACTCATAGGGTCGTTTAAGAGGTCTTTCACCTCAGCGTGCAGTGTGCCAAATTGGGTCAGCAGTTCGCGCATGTGCGCCGCCCCACCACCCGAGGCAGCTTGGTAGGTTTGGGTGCTCATCCATTCCACCAAACCGGCTTTGTACAAAGCCCCCACGCCCATCAACATGCAACTGACCGTGCAGTTGCCGCCCACCCAATTATTGCCACCCTTGGCCAGCGCGTTTTCGATCACCGGCAGATTCACCGGGTCGAGAATGATGACGGCGTCGTCTTGCATGCGAAGTGTGGAGGCCGCGTCAATCCAGTGACCCTTCCAGCCCGCACTGCGCAGTTTGGGAAATACCTCGGCGGTGTAATCGCCGCCTTGGCAGGTGAGGATGATGTCGCAGGCCTTCAGAGCGTCGATATCGAGACCATCGAGCAGCTTGGTTTCGTTTTTTGCCATGGCAGGCGCTGCACCCCCCGCGTTCGACGTGGAGAAAAAAACTGGCTCGATCAAGTCAAAGTCTTTTTCGGCTTGCATGCGGTCCATCAGGACCGAGCCGACCATGCCACGCCAGCCGACCAAGCCAACGCGGTTTCCGATTTTTTTCATGTAGTTGCCCTGTTAATCAATGTGTTTTGATCCCCGGCTCGTCTGGCCGGGAAGGGCACGACGAACCAGAGCTGTTCAGCCCTTGGTGGTTGTCGTTGTGATGGAGATGGCACGCAGAGCACCATCCGCCGAGGCGTTGGTGGTGTTCAGAAGAAAGTGCTGCGTGACAGTCATAAGTAAATATTCTAGCGGCTAAAAAAGCGCTTCAGATGAGCCAATTTTCAAGACTCAATTGGGGAACCCGGGCAAAAGCGAGGTCGGCCGAGACCAAGGTGGCCTGCAATGACATGGCGTGCGCGGCGATCAGCAGGTCATTGGGGCCAATGCTTTGGCCCTGCTGCTCTAGGCTATAGCGCAGTAGCGCATAACAGGCAGACACCTCAGAGCCCAGCGGCAATATTTCAAGGCAGGACATGGTGGCCTCCAAACGCTGACGCCATTGGGGGTTAGTGCGTTTTTGCAAACCAAACAACAATTCGCTTTCGACAACAACGCTGGTGACCAAGCGCACATCTGCTTCTATGCTGGCCATGGTCGAGATGCGTTGGGCTGCCAAGCCTTGGGGCTCTCGCATCATGTGGGAAATGATATTGGTGTCTAGCAAATAGATGCTGGCAGCACTCATGTTGGGGCGTCAAAACGGATGTCGTCCAAAGGCCCTAAACCTTGGTCTACATCGGGGAAGTCTTCGGCCAATGTGTCCCATATGGCCATGTCTTGCAGGGCCATGGACAAGGCCTGCGCTGTACCTCGGGCGGGTTTGATGGCCTGCAACACCAGTTTGTCACCGTCACGGTATAGCAACGCTTCCTTGCCAGGCAATTCGAATTCTTTGGGGATGCGAATGGCCTGGTTGGCACCGTTGCGAAACAGGCTCACTTGCCGTGTGTTGGACACCAGATATTCGGCGCTGATTTCATGGGCTTTATTCACGGCGTTCACCTTTCGGTTGAAGATGTTTTTATACTAGCATATGTATTGACATATGTCATTTGGAATTTTAAATTTGATTCTATATAGGCATATTATTCTGCGTTTATAGTCATTAAAAATACAAAAATTAATTCGAGAAGATTGCTTCCTTGGTTGTTTTGCGTTGGCTATTCATCCCTCTGCTGCATGGCTTATTCAAAGCAAGGTATTGCCACAACTCCTTAATGGGTTAAAGCCTTGACAACCGCATCACCCATTTGCGCGGTGCCCACTTGGGTCGTGCCTTGGCTGTAAATGTCGCCGGTGCGCAGGCCAAGGGCCAGCACTTTTTTCACCGCGTCTTCGATGCGCACCGCTGCGACTTCTTGGTTCAGGCTGAAGCGCAGCATCATGGCCGCACTCAAAATAGTGGCCAGCGGGTTGGCCACACCTTTACCGGCGATATCGGGTGCGCTGCCATGGCTTGGCTCGTACAAGCCTTGGTTGCTGGCGTTGAGCGAAGCCGAGGGCAGCATGCCAATCGAGCCGGTGAGCATCGACGCTTCGTCGCTCAAGATGTCGCCAAACATATTGCCAGTGACCACCACGTCAAAGCGCTTGGGCTCTTTCACCAACTGCATGGCCGCGTTGTCTACATACATATGGTCGAGTGCCACGTCGGGATAGTCTTTGTGGACTTCGGTGACGATGTCTTTCCAAAACTGGAAGGTCTCCAGCACATTGGCTTTGTCCACGCTGGTTACGCGCTTGCTGCGTTTGCGCGCGGCTTCAAAGGCCACGCGGGCAATGCGTTCAACCTCGGGGCGGGTGTAACGCATGGTGTCAAAGGCTTCTTCGGCGCCGGCAAAGGCGCCATCAGGTGACACACGGCGACCACGTGGTTGACCAAAGTAAATATCGCCGGTCAACTCGCGGATGATGAGGATATCTAAGCCCGCAATTAACTCGGGCTTCAGGCTGGAGGCGTTCACCAGTTCTTTGTAACAAATGGCAGGGCGAAAGTTGGCGAAAAGCCCCAAGTTTTTGCGCAAGCCCAAGATGGCTTGTTCAGGGCGCAAAGGGCGGTCCAGGGTGTCGTATTTCCA
>JGI25917J50250_1000055_pt1 | contig 27492 bp, 22 predicted proteins | sample LauGreSBDMM110SN_4_FD_50250 | JGI IMG/M metagenome (IMG submission 50250) | reverse complement strand
TTCTTCTTCTATAATAAGTGGTTTCTTCTTCGTATAAATATTTTTTTTGGGTTTTGTAAATTCTTGTAAATATTCCTTAATACTTTTTTTGTTATCAAAAGCATCTCGTATTCTATCAAGACACTCTTTATTTAGTTTGTTGATAGGAATAAAACAATTTCCCTCTTCATTTTCTACCATTTTAAAAATTGGAATACTTTCAGCTTTAAATACAGGAAGAATAATAAAAATAAAGTCATCCGTCTCTTCACCAAATCCTACAAATATATTTTTATTATAATCCGTTTGAAGAATTGTTTTTTGACAAATAAATATGGTTGGAATTTGATACTTTTGTACAAGTAACCATATATCCATCGTTGTAAGAAAGTAATTATCTGTGTAAATAAAACTAGAAAAAGATAAAGATTCACTTTTCACTTGGTCACCTAATGTTTTTTTCCCTTCTATCATTAAAATATCTACCATTTTATTTTGATAATCCAACAAATATTTTTTATACTCATTATATAAGTCATTTTTAATTTCACTAATGGTTAATTTTTTATTTATTTTTTTTTCAATTAAATCAATCATGAAATTAAAAGTACAAATATGATACTTTCCATATTCTACTTCTTTGTATTTTTCAGAAAAACATTCTTTCCACATTCCAGATGTAATTTTATTCTTAACAATTTTATTACATAATTCTCCGTTTTCATTATTTTCTTCATTTTCTTCTTCCATCTTCTTATTCGGATCAAAAACAGCATCATAGATTTGTGTTAAATTTGGTTCAACCTCGTCATACGTATTATATTTTATATATTTATTGGTTGTTCCTGGAACAAGTGTTTCAAAATATTCTTGGGTTAATAGTGACTGTAAAATAATGATTTCATCTTCTTTTAAATTATATCCTATGTTTCCAAACGACAAATAAGTTTGTGGTTGAAACATGAAATTTTTCACTCTATTATATCTCACTAATTCATCAGCCATTCTTCCAAAATAAATAGGTTGATTCTCTTTATTTGTTATTAAATTTTTTTCTGGTAAAATTAAATTACATGTTTCATTTTCTGATAAGGCACACAACTTGTTATTTAAACAACTATTTTTATCTTTTATAATACATGTTGAAACATCATCTATTAATTTATAAAAATTTTTATCTCCTACAAATTGTATTTTATTTTTAACTAATTCTTTTAATAAAAATTCAATTTTATTCAACTTTTCAGAATAAATAATAAACTTATTGGAATTTTCTTTTTCAATCTTTTCTCTCCATTGAATATTTTCATAATCATTCAATAAAATACGAATTGTATTTCTAAAGACATTGTAAAAATTCGCTTCTAATTTTATTTTTTTTATATAATCCACACGTTCATTATCTACCTTTTTTGAAGTCATAATAGGAACATCTATTGAAACCAATGGTTTTTCTCTCGTATTAACAATATAATTATTATTTCTTATGGATGGAATATTATTTTCACTAGATATATCTTGTTCAGCAATTGGTTCAGATATTTGGATAAACTGATTGGTTTCTGTTAATATTCCCACTACTAATTCATCTTCTATGATTTTAAAAACTGGTTTACAAGGAATGTCCGCTTCTTCTCTCCTTTTTTTACTACGATTATAGAGTTTAAATAAAAAACTGACCGTGTCATTGTAATTATTCCACAAAGATACATCTGTCATAAAAACAACTGTAATATCTTTTTTGAGATCCTCATCCATTGCAGATGGATAACAAGGAACAAAACCTCTTTTTTTTAAAAATCCGGGTTCTTCCACAATGATTCCAATGACTTTATTATTAAAATTCAACACCATTTTTATCAATTGATAGTTATACTTGTCCAATTTTTGAATTAAATTTACTAAAAGTAAAGGGGGTTTGGCTTTATACACATTTGGAATACTTTCTAAGGGTTTACATATGGTTTTTAAAAATGGTTTGATCAAATTTTTTATTACCGATCTCATTGTTTTAGACAACTGAGGATCATATTCTTTAAATTCCTTTGAAATAATTAATTTGTTATTGCTATTTGTATAAGAATAAATCGGTTCATAATATTCATCTTCTTTTATCATTATAATGGTAGGTTTTCGTGCTTCATAAAATTCACTTGAATAATGATTGGTTGGACATAGTAGCTGAACATTGTTTGTAATATCATCTTTTGGTAATTTAAAAATAATTAAATTAACCCCATTTGGAAACAAGTATTTATTTGGCATACTAATAAGATCCCATAAATAAGTATGATCAATCATGACATTATCATCATTTAAAAAATTGATGAAATTTTCTAGTGCGGATACAACCTTTTTAAAGTAAAACATTTCTTCCGGAGTTGTTTGATTAATTTTTGAAAATAATTTGGAATTTTTGTATTTATCTATTTCTACTTCTTCTTCCTTATTATAAAAATTCGTTACTAGATTTCCATTTTGATACTTGATAAAATTATCAATCGTCAATGATTTAATGATTCTTTTTCGCATGTCTTTAATACTTAGAACTTGAGCTATTTTATCTGTCTTATCATTTTCATCTTGTACTCTTTTTGCGAAAAATATTACATCAGAAATACATGCGATAAATGATTGTTTTTTATTTATTTCAACACCGTGACGCAATAAACATGGATGATTTGGTTTAATATTCGTATTTGTTTTACTTATTTGGCAGTCCGCATTGACTTCATGTAATATTTGCTGCATTTCTGGTGGCAAATATCCCCAACGTCCTGACTCTAAAGGAAATTTATCTGGGCCTTTTATATATTCATCATTTTCTTCTACTTTTTCTTTTTCGTTAGATGAAATACCATAGCATTTATTTTTAGCGGTTATTCTTCCTTCTGTATTATATTTATCAAAACAACATGGTAAACAATAACCATCTGGATGTTTATCGGTTTGAAAACCAGGATAACGTTTTGGTTTTTTAGAAGTTGGTTTATAAAATTCATAAATGTAATAACCAGGTTTTACTTTTTTATCCGTATGAGATAAAACTTTTCCACAAGTAGGATGTATTAATTCTTTTTTTCCATCTTTACCTATTACTTCTTTTAAATCCTCAGGATCTATAACGGTATTGTTTTTTAAACACCAGTACCTTGGGCATATATAATTAAATTTATTGTTTGGATCTGAACCATATTTAATGACGTCTTCGTCTCTTAAAAAACCGTTATGTTCTTTATTTATTTTTTTTAATTGTGAATCGGTTAAAATAACTGGTTGTCTTCTTGTATCAGAACTACAGGTTCTAGAATATGCGTTAAATTCAGGAGTATCTTCTTTTAAAATTAAAACAGGATCATGTTTTTCAATTAAACTTTGAAAATAATAAGGTTTGTTTAATTTCATTCCATCAATATTTTTAACCTCGTTATTGCTATCAGAATCACTATTTAAAGACTCATTATCAGAATCACTATTTAAAGAATCATTATCAGAATCACTATCAGAATCACTATTTAAAGATTTACTAGTAGAATCAGATTTTACGTTTACTTTTATTGATTCTTTAAGCGAATCATTTTGTAGACTCTCTTCTCGTTGTTCTTGTTGTATAGGGACATCAGATAATCCAAGATCCGTAGATACGGAAGAATTTGAATCCGATGAATTTGGAAAAATTATTTCGTTATTGGTGTTTGCTCCACCTTTTTCTTCTTCGTCTTCTTCTTCTTCGTCTTCTTCGTCTTCATCATCAAAAAATAAACTTAATGCACCTTTGGGTTTTTCCTTTTCAAAATATCTATCTTCATCATCATCTTCATCATCATTTTCATAATCATTTTCATCTTCATCTTTATAATCTATAGAATCTTCTTGACTTTCTAAAGCAGAAGATTCTGAAGGAGAAATAATATCAAAAACAATCATATCTTCTTTTATTTCAGTTGAACATAAATGATTTATTTCTTTCAAAGGATAATTCGTGCTTGATTTATTTTGTGTTAGTCGTATCATACTATCTAAATAAATCGGAATCGTTGATAAATAATGAATATCATTTATGTTTTCAACCAAAATTGTTGCAGTACTTGTCTTTGTATTCACATAAATCGTTGTTTTGAATCCAGGATTATCTTTTATCTTTATTTCTGATTTTTTAACTCCTCTTTCTAGTTGTATTTCATTAGCGACTTTTCTAACAATATCTTCTGCATCTTTACGATCCAAGTCATCTTTAAAATTTTCCAATAATTTCTCAATGATTTCATTCCCTCTATATCCTTGGTCACTTAGTTCAAAAACAAGCGCTTCTTGACTAGTAACTTTATTAAAATTTGAAACTCTTTTAAATCTAAGATTTTTAATATCTTTATTTTTACTTTTTTCATCATTAAATACACTGGATATACAACCTTTAAATTGATCTATATTGATTGATTTTGAAATTTGTATTTGAGATTCATAATCCATTTTTATAATTTCAATGTTTTCATCTTTTAGACGATCAAATTTATTTATTTTATAACCACTATTTTCTAATACATTTTTTATTTCTTCTATAATCGGATTAATGGTATCTCTTAAAAGATCATCTAATTTTATTTGATCAATAATGTTTATAAATTCACAAGTAATAGCAATAATTCCATTTTCATGGAATTCACAAATAATAGATTGTGTTAAATCACGATTTTTATCTTCAATGTAGACAGCCACAGATTTTGTTTTTCCAATAACTTTCATTACTTTAAATATGATCGCTTTTTTAAGAAATGGAATTTTTCTTCCATCGGTAGATATTTTATCACCTGTATACAATCTATATATTTTTTCTTGCCTTGAAGATGGATTATATTTAATTAATGGATTATCTTCTGTAGCATGTATGACTTTGAATATTATTTCAAGTGGAATTTTGATTTCAACAATTGGTAACATATTGAATTTTATATATTTAATTCCGTTACGAATATAGTTCAATTCATTTTTTCTCAAGTAATAAATACTGTAAAACATATCAATCGTTTTGAATAAATTCAATGTTTTACTATTTAATATTTTTTTATTACTTTCCATGAGTTCTTCTTCTTTTTCTATCAAGTCCTCCAGGTTATTAATGTTTCTATTGTATAAAAAAGGATAATAAACTTTCATTGTAGTTTCTTCGGATATTCCTTTCGTAGACACATAATTTAATACATCTGAAGCTAGACATAAATAAATAGTATTGTCAATAATTTCTCCATCATTTAAAAGTAAATGACTATTTAGTGTAGATAGTGACTTTCTAATAGATTTTTCAAAGAATGAATCGTATCCAGTAAGTTGGTAAGGATTACATACAAATGGATATTCATTTTCTATGATAAAAAACTTTTGACCTAATACTTTATTTATTACATATTTTTTCCCATCTATTTTCATATTTAATATATCATCAAAGGAATAAACTTCTTTGTTTTCTGGAACAAAAATTTTTTCACCATTTTCCTCTTTGACAATGTTGGAAAGAAATTGATCTAATCTTATTTTTGTCAATTCTATTTTTTTATTTTGAGTAAGTGACTGATAGAGAGAAACAGAATGAATGGTTTCTATTTTTTGACAAAATAAATATATTTCTTCTAGTGAAATCTCTTTTTTCAATTCATTCAATATTTTAATTTTAATCGTTCCAATAGAGTCGTCAAAATGAATCATTTGTTCTGAAAATTTCACTGAAATGTTTTCAGAATTTATTTTTTCTATTTCTTCATCCGTAAATATTTCCTTAAATAATTCATTGTTCTTTTCAGAAACCACCTTTTTCCCATAAAATACAAATATGATATTTAGGTTTCCATCTACTAAGTAATTTAATTTATATATTTTATTGTTTGTTATATTGTTTTTTATATTTATGAGATTTGACATATATATAAAGTTATTATTATTTTATGATTAAATTATTTTTATCATAAAATATTATTGTTTAAACCAAATCATAATATGGATTATCATTTATTTTCATTCCACAATACTCTTGTGGTTTTTTTTTATAATCTTCTGGATGATAAATTCCTGCTTCTTTTGCATTTTCTAATAAAAATTTAAAGTTTTGCCAGAATTCTTGTTTGTGTCCAATGGAAGTCGTCATAATATGCGATAATTCATGTAAAGCTACAAAAGTTAGTGTATTAATGTCTATTAATTTATCCCCATCTTTGGTCGTATTTAAACAAAACGCCAATTTTTCTCCTTTATTCTCACTATAAGCAGTTAATTCACTTGTTGGTAAGGTTTCACTTACTCGTTTAGGATTAAAACCTTCTACTAATCTTTTCACACGATCATCCTCCGGATGTTTTTCTTTCATATAGGCAACCATTTTTTTACATTTTTCGGTCACTGTTGCTAACAAATTGGCGGCCAATTCTAGCTTTACTCTTTCTCTCACACAATAACGATTACCATCTTTGGAAGCAATAATGCATTTTAAATTGAAAGCATCGGATTCATAGTATATTCGTAAACAAAATAATAATATAAATGCTAAAAATATGTAAAAAAAGATACTATGTTTACTCATATAATTAGTTACTATATTAATGTAGTAAAATAAATAAAGTGGATTCTTTTATGTAATATTTTTTGAATATATCCTAAATGTGATTTTCATACTAACCGAATCATGTAGAATATTATAATTTCATTAATTCAGGATAATCTTGTATCATGTCTCTATCGGATACTACGATTCCTCTTTCACTTCTTCAAGTAAAAATAAGAAAAAAAGGTAATATTATCGTAGGTAAAATTCTTACAAATGATTTTACATTTTTGTTATTTTTAGTGTGTATAATCAGCGTTTTAAATGTGCAAAGATGGAAAAAAATCGTTTTTATTATCGTATACAAAAAATTGAGATATCATATTCATATCATGGTGTGCCATAAAATGACAGTGATACATAAAACCTAAATACGGTATTGGACCATCTAATGAAGTGTAATTTGGAAATTTTATACGCATTGTAATGTAATTTTGTGGAGGAATATTAATATTATCCTTTGAATAATATAAAAAATTTATTAATTTACTCATTAATAATGGATTATTTTTGTTATCTTCATTAAGAATATAACCTGATGTCATATGAAAATGAAATGGATGCCAATTTTGAGTATCTCCATTGTTATAACGCCATTTTTCACAAGAATTTTTTTTAATAGAAATATTACGAAAGTTATCATTATTATAACCATCTGGAAAGCCTAAATAAGTTTCATTATTATATATTTTTAAAATAAAATTTCCTTTAGCAGTAGGTTTTTCAATTTTACCATTCCTTGAACCACCCATTGTATAAATAGTTTGTAAATTATTCATAGAATGATGGTTATCATGAGTGCAACAGTGTTCATCGTGTACATGTTCAACATCATGATTATTGCAGCAGTGTTCATCGTGTACATGTTCAACATCATGATTATTGCAGCAGTGTTCATCGTGTACATGTTCAACATCATGATTTACATGCATAGGCATAGGCATAGGCATCTGCATTGCAGCAAATGGTTTACCATAAAAATTTAATAATGACCACGTCGCTTCTAATTCAATTATATATTTATCACTTTTATTGATATTTTTAATTCTTACTGTTTTTATATTAGTAATTGGATTATAAAATTCTTTACCATAAGGAATTATAGTCGCCTTATTACGTAAATAAGTAAATTTATATAAATATGGTTCCCAATTATATTCTAATATTTCACTTATTTTTTTATGCTGATTATTTTCGTCTTTAAAAAAAGTTTTTGAATACATAGAATTTACTAATTTTGTCCATTTATCTATATTTAAAGGTTTATTACTCTCTGGAAAAGAAATAGTAACTGAGTCAATCAATTTGTCCGGTTTTTGGGAATTATATATTTTTATTATTAACAAATGATTATCTTGCATCTGATAATTAGAATATTTTAAATAGTTACCAGTATATTTTGAAATAGAAAATAAACAACTTGGTAAAAAATAATTATCTTTTGTTTTTAAATACATATCATATTCGTAAGAATTCCACATATCTGAAAATATACGGTTTTGTCCGTCGGAAATATATTCTGTAGAACCATTTACTTTACTATCTGTTATGTCGTAAAACAATAGATGTTGTCTTTCAGGAATATCATTTATAAAATCAGGCAAGTTATAAAAATAATTTGTATTTAAATATTTACCATAATTATTTTTTTCCACAGGAAGGGGTAACTTTTCTACCAATTCATAATTTTTTCCAAAAACCAATTTTTTAATTTTAGTTATTACTTCTGTTAATGGTATATTATTCTTCTTTGCTTGCGTATCTTTATAAGAAATTTTTAAAAATCTTAATTTTAAATAATTTTCAGGTTTAGGTTCTATTCCATTTGGATAAATTTGGTATTTTTGTGGGTTTGTATTTTCAATCGGATTTAATAATTGTTCACTTATATCAGTATTATAAACTAGACCATTATTCTCTGTTAAATCAAAACTATAAAAAAATAAATACGCTTCATTATCTAGAAAGTCATTTAAGTCAAAGATAATTGATACTCTAGAACCAGGTGAAAATGAAATAATATTTGTATATAACGGATTTCTATAAGCTTGATCACTTTCTATAAAATAAAAAAATTTAATACTTTTATTTTTATCACAAACTCCTAAATTATATATCCTCCATGAACAAGAATTATTTAAAAGAGTTATTTTTATTAAATTAATTTTATTGGATACATTGTGATATAACCTATTGATATAATTCTCATTGTTTTCACTACCATTCCACCCAACACATGAAATACCATTGACATGGCTATAATTACCTCTCCATAAGTAATCATATATAATACTTGAATCTATTTCACCTTGATTATTATAAACGATATCTCCTACTCCTAACACAAGATAATTATCTCCATAATTAAAATATTTATCTACGTTTATAGATTCTTTATCTGTTATTAAAGTCATTCCAAATAAACCTAAATAAATAAAAGGAGACGTTACGAACATATTATGGGGATGGTAAAATGTTAAAGCAGAATTATTTTTTACATTGATATTTAAATCTAATGTTGTGCCTATTTTCGTTCCTTCGCCAAATATACATTCCATACTTGATCCATCATTAAATGCATTCAAATTCATTCCATGCCAATGTATGTTAAAGGTGTACATATTATTTGTTTCATTTACAAATTTAAAAGAAACTTTATCATCTTTATTAAATCTAAAAATAGGTAACCCAAAAGTGGTATTTGTATTTTTCATGCCAAAGGTAGATAAAAGAGTGTTGGTAGGATAATTTTTGTAAAATGAATGATTTGTTTGGATAATAGTCCATGGAGTTGGATCTTCAGTTACATCAAATATATCAAATATAGTTAATAATGTATTAAATTCTTCTTCTATAAATTCAGAAAAATCTGTTATTAATTCAATGTTAACTTTTCCTTTTTTAACTTTGTTATCTGTATTTGTAATATTATTTAAACTATTATTAATCAAGTTTATTACTAAAGTTTCAGATAATTTTTGTGTGTCAAAACAATTATATCCAGTTGAGGACGCACTTGCTGAAGCACTTGCGGAAGCATTTTGAGTAATAATATTATTATTATTACTTTCATATACAATACTACCCTTTCCCTTTGTAAAAGAAAAATATTTATTATTCATATATATATAAATATATAACTAAAAACAAAAACTATAAAATTCAAGATATTCTCTTGGTTTTAATTTGGTTATTATGTAAAACATTTTAAAATTACATACGATAATAGAGTTCAAAATATTTATATGTGTAAAAATAATGAATATAAAAATTTTGATATTTAGAAAATTATGGTAACAAAAAAATAATATAATATTGAATTATTTGTTACTGAATATGCTTATTGAGAACCAGCACCAATTTCTAAAGGTGGTCGCATGAAATCTGGTTCTATAGTTGAATTATTCCAAGGTCCCACACTCAATTGAGGATTTGGTGGTTCTGAACGGATTTGTAAATTGGCGTTTCTTAGCGTCTGACCAATGGTGTCAATTCCGATATGATAACCAGCTTTTAACAAGTTGATGTTGGATAACTCACCTTTGCCTGAAGGATTCAATTGTGCCCATTGACTGTTACTGTCTTTTGGTAAGAGCTCAGCAGGATTTTGAACATTTGGAGTAGAACAAGATGATGGAATTCCAGGCATACTTGTTTTTGTTCCATTCGCAGATGCAAATACTTCATTTTGACCTAAAGGTTCTGCAGGGACAACTCCAGAAGACATTCTTTCATTGGTGTTTTTATATTGTTGTGGCATACTTTGATTTGATTCATAACCAGACATTCCTTTATTGGATAAGTAGTTGGCAAATAAAGTGGCTCCGTAAGCTACAATTAACAAAACGATGATAGCTCCAATTCCATAGTCATTCCATAGCTTTTTTAAAGATACGCTCATTATATAAAATTAATGATAAAATAATTTTTAGAATACATATTAATTATTCTAAACATTAATAGTAATTGAAATTTATAAACCTTCTAATTCACTTTCAGATATTTCATCTACTTCATTGTCAAAATCACTATCACTATCAATCAAATTGTCCAACATAAATGTTTTCTTAATATTCTTAACTTCTAAATAAGCAAGTATTGCATTTTTTTTTGCTAATTTTGCTTTATTTCTTGCTTCCTTGTATAAGTCAAAGTATACTTCATTGGGTTTTTTAAGTTTAATTGGTTCTAAATTTTCTAAATCCATTTCTATTTCTTTTATTTCTTCTATATTTTCCTGAATTGGATCATTGTTATTGTTTAAATCTTCAATTTCAAAATCAATAGACACATCATTATGATTATCATTATCATTATCATTATCATTGTTATTAATATTATCAATGTTATCATCATTATCATTATTTATTTCAATAGTAGAATCTTTATCCTCAATAATATCTATATTTTCTAAAGAATCAAAAGAATAATTTTCTATTTTTTTATCTATCTCTTCAGTATCTATCTCTTCAGTATCTATCTCTAATTCTTCTCCTCTTAACAAAGAAAAATCATCTTTTTTTAAAATATTTATTTCATTTAAAATATTTATTTCATTTAATTTATTTATTTTATTTAATTCATTATCATTAATAATAGGAATTTCTTCTAAAGGTTCTTTAGTATCTACATGCATAGAAGAGTCAACCATATTTGTATTTTTAAATGATTTAATTAAACATGTGTCAAACATTGGTTCGTTATCTAAAACCATGATCTGTTTTAATTCTATTTCAATTTGAAAATTTCTAGATGTAAATTTAATTCCTTGTATTTCTAAAATTGAAATAATCTCGGTTTCAGCTTTGATATCTTCTACATTCAATGGTATTTGTTTTTCATTGTAAATTTTAATCACTGCTTCATTTGCTTGATTGTTTTTAATATTAGTTCGTACTAAATAATACTTTCCAGATTTATAAATACGTATTAAGGAATTAAATGCAGTTTCAATATCACTTTCTTCTAAAGGAGTTTGGAACCAAGAATCTTTTTTATCATAGATTAATTTTTGACATTTTTCTTCAAGTTTTTCAAACCAATGAATCAAGGATTCCGAATTTTTGTCAAACATTAAATCACAATGAAATTTTTTTCCTGACTTGACAATTCCCTGTCTCGTAAGACTTTTTTCAGTTTGTATATATAATGGTTTTTTATTATACTCAATCCTTGTAAAGTAAGCTCCTCCTTGAATTCCTGATGGATGTGCTAAAGATAATTTTGAAAAATCAAAAGATTGATTGGGTTCTACAATATTTTCCATTATTGGATAGATAGAAAAATTTAATTTTATAAACACGCATATATTTTATAATATGTATTATATAGTAAATAAATAAATAAATAAATATATAAATACAATTATGTATTTATACAAATTTAAAACTATTTATAATAATTATGAAAGACTCCTTAGTAAAAGATTTTTTAAATATTTTAAAAAGAGATGAAATAAAAAATGAATTTAAATCAATTTTAAAACCAATTATAGATTTTATTTTATATGAGATTAATCCTTATATTTATATTACGGTCATTCTTGTTTTTATGATTTTTATTATGATTTTAGCAATTTTGGTTATTTTAATCATTATATTGCGTAATAAACAATTAACCAATAAATTTTTTTAATTTGTAAAATAAATATAAAAATATATTATAAATTATTTAAAAATATATGAAAAATTGGATTTTTAGGAAGTTTCATAAATTAAATAAATGCTTTCATTGTTTCAAAAAATATTCTTGCTTTACAAAAAGATCTTTTTTTAAAAATAAAACTAAAAAATTAAGTAAATGCGAAATTTAATATATATTATATTTTTTAATCTTGTTAAAATATATAATGCCACGTATGAATTATAGAAAACGAAGTAATCGTAGAAGATATAAAAGAGGAGGTGAAGGCGCAGCGAATCCTTCATCTTACGATTCTGCTTCTACTTATATGAGAGCTACAGTTGGAACTCCAAATCAACAATATGATAATGTTTTTGATTCATCTAAAAGTAGTAACAGTAATTCTAATGCTATTGTAGGACTTCAAGGACAAAAAGCTGGAACTAGAAAGAGAAAAGGAGGATATTGGTCTCAAGTATTTAACCAAGCAATCGTTCCATTTAGTATTTTAGGAATGCAGCAAACATATAGAAGAAAACGCGGGTTAAAGGGAGGTAGAAGAACACGTAGACATTAAATTTTATATATTTTGTATTTTGTATTTTAAAATATATAAAATAATTAATATTGGTGATTATATTTTTCTAAAAAACTTTTAATTTTTTCTACATATGTATTTTTTGGATGATAATTATTGTAATTATTATGTAGATTATGAAGATCTTTAAGATTATTATCTATTGTATTTTTTATACCTCCTGTGTCATCAGTAGGTCTACATTTTCTTCGTATAAATGATTCTTCGCATTGTGTAACATAGTGAGCAAGATAAGCTGTAATTTGATTAAAATTTAGATTTATACTATTCTTTGCGTATGGTTGTTTAATTCTTCTACAGAATATATCATACATATGTTCTTTTTTTTTAACGTGATAAAAATGAGGATTACATGCTCGGATTATTTCATTAGGTCTTACAAATGATTTTACATGTTCATTTATTACTAATTCAGATTTTGTATAATTTTCTAAGATAAGTCCATCCGGGTCATTAACTAAATAATTTGATCCAAACATTAACCAATTAATTCCTAATGAATGTGCTTTATTATAATTATCTAAAAATATTTTTACATTCATGTTAGGATCATTAAAAATTAGAAATTCATCTGCATCTAAGTAAATCATCCAGTCCGCTTTTAGCATTTTTGCTACACCTATGGAGTTATTCATTAGAAAAATTTTAATAGGAGCTTCATATTTTGATACATCTATAATTTTTACTCTTTTATCAAAATTTTTAAATACTTCTTTTAATGGAATAATTGATTTATGATCATAAATAATAATTTTATCAAAACCTAATAACAAATGATGAGCTGCCCATTCCCTTATATGTTTTTCATCTCTGGCATTTACAAATAATATAACTTTTTCTGTTTTACCATATTTTTTTTCTTTATTTATGTCACCTAAAATTAAATTTTTTGAAATCTCATTATTTAAGGTTATTTTATTATTTAAGGTTATTTTATTATTTAAGGTTATTTTATTATTTAACATTAATTTAAAATAATAAAATATTAAAATATTTTAAAATAAACAATGAGCTTTGAAAACCAAATACAAAAATGGGTTTCTATTGATAATGAAATTAAAAAACTAAATGAAAAAACTAAATTGTTAAGAGAGACACGCAATCAATTATCAGAAGATATTATAAGTTATGCAAATGAAAAAAAAATAACAAATTCAACCATAAAAATTAGTGATGGAAAATTAAAATTTACAAATACAAAAGTTACCGAACCCTTAACTTTTAAATATATTGAAAATACTTTAGCAGAAATTATAATGAATGAATCACAGTTAAAATATATTATGGATCATCTAAAAAATAAAAGAACTAGTAAAATAATTCCAGAGTTAAAACGATATTCAGAGAGTTAAAATAATATTCATATCGTTAAAGCGGAATTCTTCTAATTAAATTAAAATACATATATTTTATATGAACTATATTGATGCAAATGAACTAGTTTTTAATAATGATAAAGAAAATGGGATTTATAGTGGTGGTTTTAGTGTAAATTCAATTATGATGAAAGGAGGAATGTCACCAATTATAACATTAAATAATGGAGTAATGAAAGGAGAAATGAAAGGAGGAATGAAAGGAGGAATGAAAGGAGGAATGAATAATGTATCTGATATTTTTAATGATTTAGTTGTTCCTAATTGGACTCTTTCATATCATAATAATATGTACGGAGGAAGTAAGTTAGAAAAAGACGTTAAATATGATAATATTCATGATAATCATGATGATGATACAATTAATGATGATATTCATGATAAATTATTGGATTTAGTTAAACATTATGATAAGAATAATAAAAATAATAAAAATAAAAGTGAAAAGGGTAATAAGGAGAGAAAAAAAGGTGGAACCCAAAGAATAAAAAAATTAAATAATAATAAAACTTCTACAAAAAAACATAAAAATTAATGTATTTGTTATATTATAATTATATTGTAATATAACAATGATTTTTATAACTACAAATTATTACTTTGATGATGAAGATGAAAATAATGAAGAAAAAAATGAAGAAAAAGATGAAGTAAAAGAAACAAATATGTGTTTTATATGTTTTGAAAATGAATTAGAAAATAAATCTCCATTAACAAAATTAAAAGATCAAACAGTATTCATAAAAAATTGTCTTTGTGATGGATGGATTCATAATGAATGCTTAGCTAAATGGTATCATATGAAACCAGTTTGTCCGATATGTAGAAAATTTATGGTAGAGATAGTTGTTTTACCTTCTAATTCCGTAAGCTATTTAGACCATTTCATATTTTTTGTAGAATATTATCTTATTAATAATCATCACAGTAATAATATTTTTATAGTAATGATAAAATCAGGAATTTGTTTGTTATGCATGTCTTCTTTTATGTATTCTATTTATTATTATACGATTTATTATTTATTATTTTCTCTTCTTTTTTTTATATTTTCTACTTTTTACTTTCTAATGTTTATTATTATTACTTGGAGCTATAGAGTAGCTAGGCTTGAGCCCAACTATTATAATTAAATGGTGATACAAGTATATCATTTACATTTTCTTTCCAATAGTCAACACGTTTTTTGAAATTAATTTCTTCATTGGTTTCTGCATAAGGTGTTGATACATTCATTAGGTCTTCTTCTTCTTCGCTCATTCTAGGTTTATTTCCGTAACAATTTACACCAAATTTTACTTGTGGATTTGCAATGTATCCACCATTTACTCCTGGACGCCCACAATCATGTTCATGACCTTTTATGTTTTGTAAATGATCGTATGTTGCTTGTTGCGTAGGAAATAANGCCATTTGACCTTCTGACCATCCATAATTACACCATTCNCCGCCATTTTCATAGGATTTTTCTACTTGTTGATAAGTCGCTAAATCGGCATTGTATGCATTACATATAGCNTTNGCATTTTCGTAATTATAATAATTTCCAGGAATGTTAAATACTTGTTTTTGAACTTGTACAGCAGGTGAGGGATGATATGTATTTTGATCTACAACAATATCTATTTTTTTATGAGGTGTTAACATATCATTGAAATATGCAGTAATACTAATATCAAAAAAATATTGAAATGCATTAATGATGATTAATATGACTAATATTACAACAATGACTATACCTATTATGTTTCCTGTTTTATCATCAGAACTAGTATCTTCATTATTTCCTAAAGAAGAAAATAGTATGAAGTAAGCAACAATAATTAAAAAAATAATAATTAATATACCAGGGCTTAATATAAAAGAATTTAAATTATCATACATGTTTACTGGTTCTACGGTTGATGATGTATTAATTGCAACTACCATTATATATATTATATATAATGGTTAAAAGAAATTTATAGGTTTCTTTTTATTTTTTATTTTGTTTTTTATTTTGTTTTTATTTTTACATTTTTTTTCTATAAAATAAACAATATGCTTTTGGTGAAATAATCGTTTCTTTGGTTCCGACTTCAGAAACTTGGTTGTCATTAAAATGATACCATTTATTATTCGCATTTTTAACGTATGCTGTATAATGACCTCCTAAAACTCCACCACTATGATTACAAACACCATATAATTCATAAATATAATTTTTTTTATTATATCCAATAACATATTTTGATAAATCTAAATCATCCAAGGGAAATGTAATTAATATTTGATTTTTTTTATTATTATTATTAAATCTTTTAAAATTAATTACTAAAATAGTTGGAAAAGACCAAAATTGAATCCTTTTTTGAATCATTTCTTTTTCTTTTGTTTCTTCATTGTACCATGCATTTTCACCATCTAATGTTTCTACTTCTACATATAAATCAAAACAATCTAATAATGTGGGAGACTTGTTATTCATTGGAATTGGTAAATCTAACATATAATAAGGTTCTGGTGTTAATACTAAATCTTTTCCAGACTTGACAGAAGTAATTTTTGATACATGAACGGCTGAAAATAAACACCAAAATTCGGAATATTCTTTGGAATACATATTTTTAATCATCTCAAAACATTTTACGGCTAATTTATCTTTATCATTTTCTACTTCTCCAGTAATATTGACATTTATTTCTCTCGCAATTGAATTATGAAAACAATCAATTAAAAATAAAAAAAATTCAGGAAGATCATTTTGTGAATATCCAGTAAACAAATTCGCGTTTTTAATTTCCGCAATTTTTTGAATCGTTTTAATAAATTTTCCAGGAGATATCACACAATTATTTTCCCATAACATTTTTCTTAAATTATCCCACTCTAATAACAATAATGAATCTGGTTTATTATTAATTTTTTTTTTATATGTTTCTTTATCTAGAAATTCATGTAATTCATAGGTATGTGATAATATTTGTATGCATGAATTTACAAAACATGTATTTCCCAAATTTACTAATCCACTAAGCCCTTTGTTTTTAAATTTTTCTATATTCATGATTCTACAATAATTATTATTATGGTTATTTATTTAAGCTCCTAATTTATTATATTATAGATATAATAGATATGATAGATATTTCATATTTAATTACATGAAAAATATAAAGAGTATTCTTGTATATTAATTAATGATGACACGAAATAAAAATAACACCTCTACTAATTTACAAAAAGAAAATTTGGAAGAAGAAGATAATATAAAAAATAAAGACGAAGAAATCAAAAAGAGAGAAATATCTTATTGTGTATTTTTTATAAATAAAACACATCTATTTGCCATATATATTGGTAATTTTGTGATTAAAATAATAAAAATATCCATGTCATTATACGGAATATACTTGGTATGGATTATTCTACATTTTTGTGCTTCTCATTTATATGTTAAATTATGTGTTCCAGCTTCTTTTCTAGGACTTGTTGTTTCTCCATTTTTAACTACTACACCACATTGTCAAGGTTTGCGATGGATTATATATAATGGAGCAAATACAATTAACAATATGTGGATAGTCATTGGTACATGGTTGTCTTCTAACTTATTATTTTTTACACGTAATATGTCCCAAGAAAATGTTTAGAATTTTAAAATTATAAATAATTTATTTAAAATAATATAAAGACATTTTATCATAACATCTATAATATAATGTCTAATTATAAACGCTCAGGAAATAAATGGTCTGTAAACGAATTGTTAACTCTTCAAAGAGAATATGAATTATTAGAAATGGATGTATATGAAATTTCAACAAAACATAAAAGAACCGTAGAAGCAATTTTACATAAACTTGAATCGGAAGGATTCATTTCAAGTTGGAATGATGCAAGAGGATATAGTGTAAAAGGATATAGTGTAAAAGAAAATAAAGAAATTAATAATAAACGCGTTGATACAGTAGTAAATGATACTAGTGTTAGTGAGGTAGATAAATTAAATGATCGCATTTGGAGTCTTGAAACAAGTGTAGAAGAAATTAATGGACTTGTAAAACAAATGTTACAAAACATGAGTTCAAAACAAAAGGCTGTATATCTAACAAAGTAAATACAATAAAGTAATAAGTTAATAATAAACTAATAATAAACTAATAATAAACTAATAATAAACTAATAATAAATTAATAAAAAAAATTAATTTATTAAAAAATTGATTAAAAATATTGGAATAAAATATGAGTAAAGGGAATGAAATTAAAAGATAAAAATACGAATACGAAAACAAAAACGAAACTGATTATTCAAGATGAAAATAATGAAACATCTAATTTTGATTTTGATTCAAAACATTTGGAAGAGTTAGAAATTAATAAAATATATAATGAAGATTGTTTATTAGGAATGAAAAAAATTAAATCTGAAACCGTTGATATTATTATTTGTGATCCACCCTATAATATCGGAAAAGACTTTGGAAATGAAAGTGATAAACAAAAAATGGATGAATATTTATCATGGTGTGATCATTGGATTTCAGAGTGTTTGAGAATTCTAAAACCACAAGGAACATTGTATATTTATGGATTCAGTGAAACTCTTGCATTTATAAGAACACGTATATCTTGCAATGTTAGGTGGTTAGTTTGGCATTATACAAATAAAGTAACTCCATCACTTAACTTTTGGCAACGAACTCATGAAAGTATCTTATGTTGTTATAAAAATAAACCTATATTCAATCGTGATGATGTAAGAGAACCTTATACGGAATCATTTCTAAAAAATGCTGCAGGAAAGATTAGAAAATCAACCATAGGTAGATTTAGTAATGGTGATAAAGAAACTGTATATACCGCTCATGAAGGAGGTGCTTTACCAAGAGATGTTATTAAGATTGCCGCGCTTGCAGGAGGAGCAGGAAAAAAAGAACGAGTTGATCATCCTACACAAAAACCATTAAATTTATGTGATACACTCATTAAAGCATCTTTTAATAAAAACGCAGATACTTTGTTAGTTGTTCCGTTTGTAGGTTCTGGATCAGAATGTGTTTCAGCAAAAAAAAACAAAGTACATTTTATTGGTTTTGAAATAAATACTGATTATATTATTATTGCGAATGAAAGATTAGCGAATATTGATAATATTGATACTACTATTAATACTATTGACGATACATAAATTTATTTACTTTGTTAATTTTTCTAAAATATCAATATAATTATAAATAGGTTTATTACTTACTTCTACACTAGCTATAATAAATTTTTTTATTTCTTCTGTCATTTCAATATGTATCCATAATTGTGAGGACATACTAAATGTAATAGACATTTTACATCCGTCAATTTCATTTGTATGCCAACCAACTTGTGTATCTTTATTTTTACCTCTTTTACCTATTGTTGGTTCCCAAGTATAAGAAGAAGGATCTAAAACTAGATAATTACTTGGGATTAATAACCAATCATAATTAATATTTTCACTACTACTTGTTTCATCTCTTACAATAAATGAATAGTAGTCAAAATTTTTTCTTTTATTTATTTCTTCTATAATTTCAATTGGATTACCACATTTTTTTTCACTACAAACCGTAGTTAATCTATAAGAACTAATATCAATACTTTTTTTATTATTTGAATATTTTGCTGATTTATTACTAATTCTTCCCAAGGAACAATTGATATCCATTCCTGGTGAATGACTTCCGTCACTTTTAGAATATACTTCAATTCCTGAATACGTAAATACAAGTGCATTTATGTCTTCCCACATGGTCTCATTAATGGCAGATGAATTAATTAAATGGTAACCCTTTACACATTTTTTAAAATTAATATCTATATCTATTAATTTTAAATTTTCACATTTATTTTTGACAGTAGTTAACAAATAGCTCATTTTACTATTTATTTTTATTATTTTATAAAACTTGTTCAAAAAAATATTTTATTTCAATTTTTTATTAAAAATTATTTTATTTTTATTTTCTTTTCTTTTTTTTAGTTATTTCTTATGCAGTTCAAACAATTTTTTAATACTTTGGTTTCCTTGTTTTTCATTATTAGTTTCTCTCAAATATTCATCAAATAATAATTGTTTTACTTCTTTATTTTTTAATTGTTCCAATTTATCTTCAAACTTTTCTTCTGGCGTATTTTTACGCAAAATCTCTACTTCCTTTTTAAAACTTTTAATTTTTCCTGTCTTTTTACTATCTTCCCAAATTTTCTCTAATACTAACGCAAAAACCTGTTGAACTGGCTTCATAATTTGATTGGTAATATAAAATGAATAATCTATTTTTAATTTATTTTCTATGATGTAACTAGGTGTTTCTATTTTTTCTCCTTGCAAAGCTTTTTTATTAGATGTATTGATATATACAAAGGGAATCCGGTCTCCTGAACTTGGTTTGTTTCCAGGATCTCTAGCTGTAATTCTATCTGCCAAAACTTTATGAGCAATAGAATTTGGATTTTTATATCCTGAACGTAATGACTTTGTTATTATTAGTTTATCCATTGGATATTTTTCATCTACAATATTTTGTAAACATGTTTTTAAGAAGTTGGTTGCTTGTTGTATATTTTGTTCTTTCATTAATATATCAATTATCCCTCCATACACATCTTTTACAATGGGAGCATTATCACGCCTTTTCAGTACAATTCCCATTTCTTTTCGTTTACATTTATTTGGATCTGTTTCATACAACATACCCACATATCTTTTTTTAGATAATAAACAAAATGGCATAAATGTTTTTTCATATTCTAAGTCGTGTGGAGCTTTTAAGAAACTTGACGCTAAATGACCTGCTTCTTGTGCCAATTCAATCGTAATTTCCAGCGCTTTTTTACCGCGAATTTGTTCGCCATCAAGTGTTTGTAAATTAAAGGTAAAGAAGACAGAATCTGTATTGTGAACAATAAAATTGCCTATTCCTGCTGCAAAATGATGATTTTCAGTAGTTAAGTCATACACATATCCTTCATAATCAAGATAATCTATTTCTTTGATTGCATTTGGATTATTTACTATATCTTTCTTAGACTTTTTTATTGTGATTGTATAAGTATACTTGTATTTATCAAAACACAAGGAACTAGGATAGCCAATACTTGAAGCAAGCCAATAGAGATAAGAAGCATATATTTGTCTATTTTCTTCAATGAGTAAAACCCCATTTTCAAATTTGCTTCCATAGGCATCACACACCCCTTCAAAGAAAGCTTTTCTTATTTTTAAAGATCCATTGAAAATTTCTTCAGGAAAAACCTTGGACTCTTTATTATACATTTTTGTATACATTTTAGTATACATTTTAATAAAGTTAATGATAAAAGAATCATTGCAACACGTAGGTGAAATTTTATATTTTAGTCTAGAATTTTCTATTACTGCAATAATGGACCAATCAAAACGAATATAAACTTTTTTACATAATTCAAAATATTTTTTGACTATTTTTATAGAATCATAGCTTATTTGCCATAACATTTTTTTTTCACATGATGATCCATGTAGAAAGAAGAAGCCCATAATTATAGCCTCATTTTCTGAAATTCCAAATTCATCATGTTTTTTCATAACAGGTAAACTTTGATGAAGCATTTCGGTTCCTATTCTACATTCTCTGGGAGAAATTTCTTCTCCTCCCTTTAAAATAAGCGAATGATCATCTGTGACATCTACTAATCCAGTATGTGTTGTTATACGCATCATTTTCTTATGAGGTGCTAATTTATGACGAATCACACGATGTAATTTTGTCCAACCGTTTTCGGTCCATGTTTCTACACCAGTTAATTGACATACTTCTTTTTCTTGTTTTCCTTGTTCCAAACATGTTGTCCAATCATTATTTCCATATTTTAATGCTAACTGTTCAATTGATAAAATATCTAATTTTTTATTTATTTTTACATAAACAGGTGTATAATTTGCAACACTGTCACCGTAAATATACTCTGCTTTTGTTAAAACTGGGCCATGAGCGCTTGTGTTACAAATTTTATCACCATAACATTCTTCAATCATTCGTTTTGCATAAGTCAAAAGCATTCTTCCTGTTGCAGTTGTACATGCTGCAATATCTTTTTCATAAAATGTACTTGTTTTTGCACCACATTGACCATATAGTGAATTGGCGGTCAACTTATAACCCAACTGTCTTTGTTCTAAGACTTGTTTCATGAATTCATCGGTTTCTTGAGGAATGAGTTTTCGTGTTGACTTTCTGGCTTTTAATAATTCTTCTAAAATAGACGGCATAATTGCTTTTCCTTCCGTTTCTAATTTTGGCTGTGCGAATCTACATATTTTGTACCCTGATTTCACTTTTTCCGCTGCAGAACTGGGAGTCTTTCTCACATATTTGTACGTATCATAAGTAATATTGACATATTCATATCCAGGCAAATGATCATAGATAAAATTCCCATCCTTGTCTTTTTCTCCCCATTCTCCCTTTTCAATTAAATTACCCGCTAAATCATACTCTTTTGTCCAAACTTTGCTATCATGTGATAAATTTTCACTTATCATTGAACTAGGATACAACGAAGCATAATCTACACAAGCAACCGGATTATCCAAATACAAATCACATTTCGGTTCTAAGACAATGGCTCCTTCATAACCTTCGTCTAAGCCACCCTTTTCTATTACAGGCATTAATGTACGTTTTTCTCTACATTTTTTTGCAATGTAACTTGTTAACTTAATTCCTTGACCTCTCATGACTAAAAAGTTAATGGGAACACTACAAATTTTGGACATTTCAATAAAACCGGTTAAAATATCGGACTTGTTAAATAAGTAGTGAACCAAGTTGCAATCTTGAATACAATATTTTGCAATTACGGAACGATCGTCGGCGTTTCCATTTGTCATACGGAAAATATCTTTAGGAGTCACATCATCCTTTGCTAAACACCAACGAATTTTTTTACTTTGATCTGGAGTAATATTAGCTTCAATATAGAATTTTTTTTCTTTTTTGTTTACACTTGTCACGATAAACTTTGCACCATCTGCATAATAATCCACAGAATGACCAATTTCTTCAAAGTGAACATAACTTCCTACTAATAGTCCAGTAATATTGGATGTTTTTATTTCAGTTTTTCTTTCTACTGTATCATATTCAAATCCTTTTACGTAATCACCAATAAAATAACCTGCAACATAGTCTAATTTATAACTAGTTAAATTGGACTCTCTACGATAAAAGTTGTATAAATCTACTTGAAGACGCCCATTCATTTTAATAAATTTTAAATCATGTTGACCACTCGCAATATGAATACTTGTTTCTTCAATTTTGTATTTTCCTGTTTCTTTATCTTTTGTTCCACAGACTTCATCTATGTTTCGTGACAATTTCAAAAAATCTTCTGTACAATTGTTTTCTTCTGCACGATAAAACATAAATTGATAATCAAACCCAAATATATTATATCCAATAACAATATCTGGATTTTCTTTTTGAATTAAATTTTTCCAAGCAAGTAATACTTCTTTCTCAGTATCATACGTTTCTACAATACTATTTTCTAAGGGTAATTTGGAGCATGAATTTAACACAACACAATGATTTTTATAAGGATCTTCATCGCCATAATTCATAAAAGTAGAACCAATAAATGTCACTTTGTCTCCTTCCAATTTTGGAAAATTAGCATTGAGTGAAATATTTATTTCATTTAATTTTCCCTCTCTTTCAAATTTAGGATCACAAAGAATATCAACAATGGTTGCTTTTTTATTTGAATAGCTTTTGATGTTATTTTTATAATCATACTCTTCATCTTCATCATTATTTGTTTTTTCAAAAAATGATTCTAAGGTTGATGCTTGATTAAATTCTTCGGTTTTTTTCAAATTTATAATTGGAGTTAATAACCATTTTTCACATAATCTTTCTACTTCTTCTTTTGAATTTGGTTTCTTGATAGGATATACAAAATCAATGGCATCCATGTTTTCATAACCAAATGCGGTGAATATAATTCGTCTTAAGATATTTTTACATAATTCATTGGTTAATTCCATTTTTAAGTTTTCAAAATATTCAATAATGTTGGTAGCTAGTTTTTTATAAGATTTAATTGGAACGGGAAAGTCTCCGTGACTACTACTCGCTTCAATATCAAAACTACATATTTTATAAGGTACACGTGTTTCTTTTTCATTTAATGGAACTACATTTTTATAATGAATGGTAAATTCATAATTACAAGAAGTTTTTTTATTTCCTTCTTTTAATTCAATGGTTTTCTTTTTTGGCAAAGCCACCCATCCTGAAGGGCTAATATCACGAATATGAAAATAACGTAATAAAGGTGGAATATTTGCTTCATATAATTGTGTGTTTGTATTTTTAAAATAATAACCATTTGCTAATAATGTATGACCACTATTATAGTTGCTATACCATAAATTTTTTGCTTTATTAAATGCACCCATGTTTAAAAATTCCAGCTTTATAAATTTATGTTCTTTTCCACCATCAAAACCATATAATTTTTTTCGTTTTATGATTATACAATCGGTAACTGTATTTTCATAATACTTTCCCATTTTTTCTTTTATATGTGTAAGAAATGCATCTTTTAACTGAATTGTCCATCCATCATTCACCATCACGTAAAAGAAGGGACGATAATTTTCAACAAGAATAGAACATGTTTCTCCTGTTTCATTGACACCAAACATTTGAATCATAAATACAGATGTNTCTTTATANGTATTTTGTTCATCATCNGATGATTCTTGNGATGAATCTTTTGCGTTATAAAAATTAAAGTCAAAAATTCTAAAGATATGTTCCATTGATTATTTTATTTGTATTCTACTCTTTATTCACTTATTTATTCAATTTTATTTTTTTGTTTTTGTTTATTGGTTGGTTTTGGTTCTTTGGTTTTTTACACATTTTATCATTTGAAAAAGTGTAAAAATATTAATTATTTTTTTCATAATATGCAGAAATTAAAAATGATATACCTATAAAAAATCCTATTGCAGATGTTGTATATTTTATTGTTTTATCACTTAACGGATTTTCTTTATTTAAAACTATTTTAGATCCAATAATATTTCCAATAATCAGTGAAAATAATAAAATAAATCCTAATTGAAAATTTATTTTTTTTGCTTTATAAAATTCATAAACAGATCCAATGGTTATAGGAAATAAATAGACAAAAAGCACGGTTCCTAAATTTGTTTTATAGTCACCTATCTTAAACAAATTGGTTATTAATAGAAAAATACTCATTGATGCAATTCCTGTAATAGAAAAAAGTATTCCTATAGTTAATCCAATAAATATTTCTATTAACAATTCATAAATGTACAACATTATATGTATATCATTATAAAAATAAAAATAAAAACATATATTATTTTTAACTTTTTAGATAGCTAAAGAAACAAGATAATACATTGCATACATATTTATGAATGATGAAATAATAATTGATAATATTAACAGAATATGCAGACTTTTTTGTTTAATTATGTATTTTATTTTTTTTATGAATACATTTTTTTCTTTTTTAAAATACTTTCCTTCTTTTCCACATTTTGTTTCATTGTTTCTACATAAATCTACTGAATAATAAGAAATTATATTCTTTTTATCATCCTTTCTATCATCCTTTCTATCATCCTTTCTATCATCCTTTCTATCATCCTTTCTATCATCCTTTCTATCATCCTTTCTATCATCCTTTCTATCATCCTTTTTATCAAATATTTCACATTCGTTAAATTCCGATTCAAAATCAAAGTATATGGATGGTTTATAGTAAATACAATTCTTACAAAGAGGAATATGTATATTTTTAAATAATTTTTCACAATTAATCAATGAAAATGATAATAATAACCATGTAAACTTCATTAAAATATATTATAGTATTTTATTTAAGTTTAATCAAAAATATTTTATTATTTTCTATTATTTCGTTTTTTCGTTTTATTTCTTCCATATTTACAATGTTGTTTTTGAGAGAAACCCTTGGGTCTTCTACAATTGATACTACGTTTATATTTTTGTGACCATTTTCCTCCTTTTAACCCGTATTTTACATTTGAATTATTATTCTTTGTTTTAGATTCAATCCATTCCATAAAAGAGTCAACTTCTCTTGATTTATTTTGAATATTACTATCTTCAAAATGTTGTACACTGATTCCTTTTTTAGATATGTGAATAATCGTTGGAAATGCAGATGGTTGTTTTATTTTATTTGAAAGTTTACCTGAAAAATTAGTATTTAAATCCGCAATAACGATATTTTTGTACTTTGGATTGTTTTTTTTATGTATCAAAATATTTTCTATTTTTTTCCATTCTGGACGTGTTTCATTACATGGTCCACAACCTTCCATATAAATTAATAAAAAAACGTCTTTTCCTGATTCTATTGCAGAGTTCAATTCACTCATTTGCGATTTCTGTTCTTCTAATTTATTGATATGTAAAAATTTCATTCTTATAATAATAAAGAGAAAATATATTATTATACTGATAATATATATTTATATAATATATATGTCATTTGGATATTTAACATTAAATACTTTTTTATTTATCATTGTATTTTTAATTGGATTATTTTTTTACGCAAAATGTAGCGATCCTAAATATGAAGAAGGATTAACAAATAACAATAATCTAGGACCAAGATGTCCTGATTTACTTATTCAAAAAGATTCCAAATTTTATTTGTATAACTCAAAAGTTGCAAGAGTACCTGGGGTTAATCCTGTAGAATTTGATAATTTAGAAGACTACACTGAATTTTTAGATTGGCAACGAAGTCAAGGAATAAGATGTCCTGTTTTATATTTACAACAAACCTTTGATGCACAAGGAAATCCTGTTTATAAAGTACGACCTAGTGTTTCTGATCCACAAGGTGGACTCCCACCTAGTATCAATATGCCTCAAGGAATTGCTAGTTCTTCAGGAGATGTAATTTTGGAAAGTACCTTAGGAACACCAAATACACCAGCTTATCCAAATCCAACACCTTTAGTAGATGCTACACGAAACGATCCACCATATAATACAAATTCTTATCCTGCTTATGATGAATCTTCGTATTATATTGGTACAACTACACCACTAGATGGAATGAATATTCAACAAGAAAAACAAACAGTTAGTCCTGACCCAATGGATCCAAATTGGGGTGGATCAGAGTATACACAGTCTTTAGTTGATAAAGGATATTATGCGGGAAATGAAGTTCAAATGAGAGTATAAAATAAAAAATAAAAAACAAATAATATAAATAGTTTTTACAATTAATATT
>JGI25917J50250_1000054_pt1 | contig 27614 bp, 22 predicted proteins | sample LauGreSBDMM110SN_4_FD_50250 | JGI IMG/M metagenome (IMG submission 50250) | reverse complement strand
TTCATAAAATTGATTTAAAAAAGAGGTATAAATAAATAAACACATAAACCATAATACAACTTAAAATGTCATCTACCAGTAACAGTAACAAGCACGAAAAGCAATTTGATGAATTATTAAACAAATATGTATCTGAGAAAACAAGTGGTCTCCTAAGCGAATTCGATAAGTTTGATGATTACAAAGAAAACTATAATTATCTGTTGGATATGCCAATGGTTCGTGGTTTCATTCAAAAGATTTGTTCTCTTGGACATGAATTGGCTCATTTGCAAAAAAAATACAAGGAGACCAAAAAACGAAATAAATACTTAAAAAAGGATTTGTTGGAAATGTCTTTGAAGGTGGCTCGTAGTAATAGCGTATACGTAGATACGAATGACACCACTGTAAAAAAAACAGTAAAGGTAAAAACAGAAAAATCGTTGTCTCCTTCGTTGACTCCTTCCGAAATCATTGTGTTGGATGATTCTAGTGAAGAACCTGAAGTGGTAAATAATACCAGCCAACAAAAAGAAAACATTGTCTTCCAAATTGTGGAAGAAGAGGAGATTGAAGTAGAAGAGGTAGAAGTAGAAGAGGTAGAAGAGGTTGAAGTAGAACAAGAAGAAGAGGTAGAGGTAGAACAAGAAGAAGAGGTAGAGGTTGAAGTAGAACAAGAAGAAGAGGTAGAGGTTGAAGTAGAAGTCGAAGTAGAACAAGAAGCAGAGGAGGAAGCCGAAGAAGAAGAGGCAGAAGAAGAGGTAGAAGTAGAAGTCGAAGAGGAAGCCGAGGAGGAAGCCGAGGAGGAAGCCGAGGAGGAAGCCGAGGAGGAAGCCGAAGAAGAGGTAGAGGTAGAAGAGGAGGTTGAAGTAGAAGAAGAGGTAGAAGTAGAAGTAGAACAAGAGGGTGAAGTAGAAGTGGAAGTGGAAGAGGAAGCAGAAGAAGAGGTTGAAGTAGAAGTCGAAGAAGAAGTCGAAGAAGAGGCAGAGGAACCAGAGGCGTATGAGGTTACTATTAAAAACAAAACATATTATGTATTCAATGAAACAGACAGCATTATATATGATACCGATGAAAATGGTGATGTAAGTCTAGAAGTAGGACAATATAAAAATGGAAAACCGACATTCTTCAAGAAAACAGTAAAAAAATAATAAAATCGAAAACAAACATAAAGAAACGCATATTATAATAAGTGGGAGGGTAAAACCTCTTATATAATTATTTACATTTTTTTATATGAAAAAATGATTGTAGATAATTATTGTGCGAGTGTGGATACAACACGTTATAAACTTGAATAACTTAAAATCGTGTATGCTAATACATTGAAAAATAGATTGGTAGGAACTGATTTGGTTATTTTCATTAATTTTTGATAATATCAAGAATTATCAAGTTTTATCAAGTTTTATGTATCGGAGGGCTATATTTTTTTATGCCCAGATAGCTTAGCGGTAGAGCATCAGCTTAGTAAGCTGAAGGTCCTGGGTTCGAACCCCAGTTTGGGCTTTCTTCCCCTCCTCCCACATTTTATTTGCGTACCAGTGGTTTACACAATTGCGCATTTTATTTGCGTACCAGTGGTTTAATGGTAAAATTCCTGCTTGCCAAGCAGGTGCTCCGGGTTCGATTCCCGGCTGGTGCATTTGATATGCTATGCTTCGCTATGCGTTGCTTCGCTATGCCCAGATAGCTCAGAGGTAGAGCATCAGTCTTGTAAACTGAAGGTCCTGGGTTCAATTCCCAGTTTGGGCTCTTTTTTTTATTTATAAAAATAAAAACTTTTTTATAAATTCTTCATAAATTCTTCCTACCATCGAAATCTTCGTGTGCCATAGTGTTTTATGAATTCAGTTCGAGCTTTTCGTGTTCCACCTTTTTTCGCAGGTGTTTTCGGTAATGTATTGGGGGCTTGTTTTCCTACAGCTGCTGCTGTCGCCGTCGCCGCTGATTGTATTTTTTCTTGGACGCGTGCATCTTCCAAATCAAAATAGACTCTGTTTGTATTGATTTCCCATATATTGGACACACTTTCATTCACCAAGTATTCCATTCTGTTTCCTAAGAAGTCATCTTTATACAAACAATCAATGGCAGATTTATTATCATCTGTCAGTTCTCCACCAATACAATTCACTAGTAAAAATATTTCATAGATAGGCTGATTTTTGTCATACACAATAGTAATCCCTGTATTCTTTCTTTTTTCAAAAACCTTTTTTTCATAGGTAGGCAACCCTTGAGGAATACTACCGAATTTTTCTATATTCATAATGTCATTAAACACATTGTCTGTATTTTTTAAAAATTTATCGATGGTTTCTTGTAAAAAAACATTTGTTGTCTCTTTATTTGGCACAGTGAACTGTTTAATCGTTTCCGCAAAATCAACGTATTTGCCAAATTTCTCTTTAAGACGTTGTTTATATATATCTTTCTCGTTTTCATAATTTAAATTAATACGTTCCGTCTTCATATAATTGTTTAAAATAAATTCATTTGTTTGAACTATATCTAATTGTTTCTGTATGTTATTGATAATGGTAGTATATCGTTGTTTGGGTTTGAATCCCAATTTTAACAAATCGTCGTAAGCCATTTTTAAATTATTCGCATTGTCCAAAATAACCATTATATCGGTCCCATTGATAGAAGTATTAAACTCCTTTATCGCCTTTATCATCGTTTTTATTGCATTATTAAAATTTATATAGGAAGTTTGAATTTCCCTCGTAATATTGGGATCATCGAACCCTTTTGTTTGTCCACTAATATCTGTTATATCGCTTTCCGTAAAATTGTGTTCTTGACTCTTGTTTTTTTCTGGATCCTTGAATTTTTTCATTTGTTCTCCAATGTCTTTCTCTAATTTGATTCGCTCGTTCTCCTTCCATGCCATAAGTGTCTGAAATTTTTGTACGAGAACCTTATAATCAGGATGATTGTAAATATCGTTTATCCAGACAGTTTGAGTGACAGTGTAGATTTTTCCGTTAATTTTTAAATACGTATAGGTAATGGGTTGAAAGGCTTCTTTTACAAATCCTGGTAAAAAATCGCTGAATTTAAAATTGAATTCTGGGTTTCGCTTGACTATCATCTGAAAAGAGGATAAGTTGTTTCCTGAAAATGGGTATTTGGTGGAAAACAGGGTACGTATCATACAGAGGATATTAAATTCACCGTTTTCATATTGCTGGTTTTTTTTGCGCATGTCATTTTGGGTATTTTGATTCTCTTGGATTTCACTCTTTTGGCTTTTTGATTCTTCATCGATTTTTTTTTTCATTGCAGTGAGAACTTCTGTTACAATGGATTCAATTTTATCCTGATTTCTATACAGTGTTTGTATTTCAGTATTTATATTTCCTATTTTCTTAAGTAGGTCCGGTTGTATTTGTGTAAGTTCGGTTATATTCGCGAGTTGCATGTTATTGACATCATTTAAAATATTTAACACACCAGACACGTCTGCATTGGGTTTTACAGAATTTAAACCCTCGAAAAAATCAAGTAATTTAGGCACATTGTCGGTAAAGACTTTTGGTGTCCATTTAGCGCTAGTCGGTCGTGGCGAACTACCACTCTCTGCTGCTAATTTAATCTGTTTTTGTAGCTCTGTAATTTTATTTGAAATGTATTTTATGACCTCATCGATGGATGCATTTGTCTCTTGTGGCAATTTCAGTTTCTGAATGAGCTCGTTGTATGCATTGGGTGTGCTATCGTCAGACTTCACTGCGACTTCTGCATCTGCAGATGAACTCGAATTCGACGATAATTGTAAAACAGGTTGTGATTTTAAAATCCGTGTCATCATTTGTTTATTGAAAAAAAACTCGTAGCGTTTATCATAAGGAAGATTTTGCAAATAAGTCTCTGGATATTTTACATCCATCGTAAAATAGGGATAATTATTGAAACTACCTGTTTGAAGAGGCACGGAACCCGGACCAGCAGAACTATGTATTAGGGATTTGTCAAACGGTATGAACGAGGATGCTTCGGCACCAGAGGTAGCACCAGAAGTAGCACCAGGGGTAGCACCAGGAATATTGGTGTCTAACATTATTTTGATGGGGAAAATATTGATAGTTTTTGTAGCCATTTGGTGTTAATTTATAATATCACTATATTTACAATGGCACTATTGGGTCGCGTTTACTTCCAACATCCTAAATGTAGGGAACCAAGGTACCCCTCCACTTCGTTTGCCCTTTTTGCTTCGCTAAGACCCCTCCTTTTACTATGTTTCACCTGCGCATGCGCTAAGACTCTTTTTATTTAGTTCAGAACCCATTCTAAATAAAAAGGAAGGGGGTCACAGGGGGAAACGTAGTTTCCCCTGTTTAGTATCCCTGTAAGTTAATCGTAGATTCATCTACTTTTTTATAAGCAGTTCGTGCATTTGTATCTTCTAAATCCGGTGTTACTCCTGCATGTTCCAACACCTCCTTTGCTTTTTTTATTTCATCCGCCGTCGGTTCTCTTCCTTCCATCCCTTCCAACATGTTAATCTGCTGATTAATAAACGATTGAGGCAAACAACAAATCGAACTGTTCTCATTTAATAAATAATCCACTATGAAAATAAACAAAAGCGTCATTCCTAAAGAAATAAATATATCACGTGTTCCCATCCATGTAATGGCAAACACCAATATATCACGGCTAAATGTGAATTTTAAATAAGATTCAACTGTTTTGCTTAGCTTAAACGTAACAAATTTGGATGCGATGTTAATAATCACAACCATCAATCCAGCAAATATCTTGCTTTCATTGATAGAACGCGCGTAATTGCTTACATAGCTTAATATACGCTCAAACGAAGACATTTTTGCAATATTTTGTTTGGTGGGGGTATTTTTTGGCATTTCCTTTATATATCGGGAGATTCGTATACATAAAGATAAAGATAAGTCAATAGCCAGCGGGTTCTCCACCTTCTAAATTCCTTACATTTCTTTCGAGAAAACTGGTTTTCGCAAATCATCTTCGGACTTGATATGAGGTTCAATTAAATCGAATTTACACGATGGGTCACATATATTGCATTTATGATAATCATCGTGTTTGATTTCCCCGAAGATATGTTCTGCCATTTCAGTGTTTACAATTTCGCCCTTATGAATCAAGTGCCCTTTGTCGCAGTATTTTTTTCTAAATTCTTGTTTGGATTTGTCATACAGAATTCGATTGTTGGCTATACTGGATACGGTTTCATAGGTAGAGAAGGGTTCAAGTGGTTCTGTGCGGGATTGGGGTGTTGTTGATGATTCTGATACAGGAGTTGTTTCAGGCGATGGCATCTCAGCTTCTTCGTCTTCCTTTAGCATTTCACTAAACCCTTCTACATAGTCAGTTTGATAATATAGAATAATTAAAACACACACGAATAATCCTGTTAGAAAATCCAGTTTTAAGTAAAACAAAATGAGGAAAATAGCAAGTAATCTTCCTAAAGCAGTTTGACTGAATGCCGCAAATTCTGGTGTGTAGGTTGCTAATAAGAAAATGAGAACAATCGGTAAAAAATTTATGACTATTTTTTGGATTTGATTTTGTAGTTTACTCATATATAATTTCAAAACATAAAAAGCCAGATGCGCAATGAAACTGGATAATTATTATCTATGTATTTTTTAAATAGAAAACATTCACTTATATGTCCTTGATTTTGATGGCATCTCCGTGGACGAATGATGATTCAAATATATCCAGGAAACGAACCCCGTCCTTATTACGAAAAACCGTCAAAATAAAACCATATGATAATTCTTCTTCTCATTCCAAAGAATTCCAGGAATACAAAATGTCGGATGAAACCGCGGCGTCAGCGACAGCAAGGGCGTCAGCGNCAGNNCCCGGAGAACAACTATCCTTTGAAAGTATTGAAGATGTGCAAACACTCAATGAGAACAGAAATACCAAAGTCAATGAAATTATTGATAAAATGACGGCATTGAATGTTCAAAATGACGGCGACAAACTCGTGGATTTTAATCCGCCGCCCAAACCAACCATTCAAATGAAAAAGGATTTACAGACTGGATGGATAAAACCCGACGACCCCATACCAGAATTGAAAAATTCACTGCAAATGCCTGCGCCTTCTTTTCAGGGACAATCTGTGAATCCCTATATAATAAATAATGCCCGAACTTCTTTAGGCAATTATCAGCAAGTATACAATCCCGAAAATATTGGATACAAACCCAATGTGTCAGATGTTCCATACTATGCTAAAATGGGTATCTCGAATGCTGGAGATAGTAAACTCATGGAGAAAATCAATTACATGATTCATTTGTTGGAGAACCAGGAGAACGAAAAAACCGACAATATCACAGAAGAATTTGTTTTGTATACATTTTTAGGCGTATTTATTATTTTTGTGTTGGATTCCTTTTCCAAGGGTCGGGGAAAATATATTCGGTAGAGCAGGGGGCATTTCATAGTACCTACGGCTTCCGCTTCGCATGCCCCCTGCGACCCCCTCCCTTAATAATGATATGAACTGGTTGAATGGATGACAATATGAACTGGTTGAATGGGTCGTTGGGTCATTGGTTGATTGGGTGACGATATGAACTTGGAATTTATTCTGTAAGATATCTTACAGAATAAATTTAGGATTGTTTGGTTTAGTTCTGTTTTATTTATGAAAATATCCGTTCTATATATCTTATCTTTGATGAATACACCACAAAAAACATCCACACCTAATGACTTTGTAAGAATCACTCCCGGTCTTTCTATAAATCGTTCTCAAATCCTCTGGGTCCAAAAATACCAAGATTGTATATACATATCTCAACCAAACAAAACCCATACGGTGTGTAACATACCTAACAGTGATGATGTTTTTTACAAACAATTGGATAACGATTTTTTTGGAAAAAACCCCAAATAAAATACATACAAACAGTATAGTATATACATATTGACTGGTTTCATTCACATGTGACACGAATGTGGTCGAAATAAACCCCAATAGATAAGGGAGGGGCAAACGAAGTAGACGGTCTTAGCGAAGCAAAAGGGGGCTTGCGCAGCGGAAGCCGTAGGTACTATGAAATGCCCTACTATATGTTGTAAAACACCTCATTAATACCACCCCGTTGGGTCGGTTCAATATAAAATTGCGGACAATGGAGAACATTTTTATAAGTAGAGCATCTGTATTTATAAACATCCTCGACATTTCCGGTAGGCATTCCTGTTTCATCTACCAATTGAGTGCTAAACACCTGGTAAAATAAATTCCGATGACATCCCACCATTTCACATCTATCTTTTCTATTTTGAACGAGAACATCCGTTGTTCCTGTAAGATTTTTTCGCAAATAGTTTTCTAAATCCGGAATATAAAACCGCCCAGTAATCTTGATAACAAAATCATGCAAATCATGTGGTGGTTCTTTTAACAAACAGGAATTCTGATAAGCATACTGTATGGCAAATATCTCACTGGTCCCTTTGAATTGGTCATTTCTCAAATATTTCGCTTCTGGTAATTCAGACTCTGTATATGTAATGACTTCAAACCGTTTCTTGTATTTTTCTTTTTCTACNGCAAGTTCNTCGAATGTATGACCCGTGTTCTCCACCAATAAAATGGGTAAACTGGTGTCTTCCAACCATTTACGGACTCTTTTTACATACACATGGATTCGCTCATCGCGATTGGTTTGAAATAAATAGACCTTGTTTTGAACATTCACTGTGGTAGTCAATATAATAACGGGGTTTCCTGCGAACATTGGGTCCATGTTTTACAAATGTTTAAGGGTGTATATTATACACATGTAATTTTTGTTTATTATGTTTTTTATGTTTCCTTGTTTTTCACAAAATTGAATAAATTCTGTGTTATGTTCTCTCAAATACATAAAACAGACCCAAAAAATCATTCGAATCCCAATGGAATCTGCACAATCATATTACCTATACAAACTACAAAACGATTCAACCCATGTCAAACAACGTAAACAACAAATGTTACAAGCATTAGTGGAAAAAAATAGAGAGAGACAAAAACAAATCATGCGAGATGCCATCTTGTGGTCAAAAGAATCGATATGTACGATAATGTCTTACCCAGACGTTCAAATGAACCTCCTGAAATTCTACTTTCCGCTATTGAATCAAGAAAACATAAAAACATTTGAATGGTATTCTTCCATGAAACGGGTATTTGACTACTGTGAACAAGTCGTCACGGATTGCGCAAGCAGTGGTGCAGGCGCAATTCATGTCATCATGATTACCAAGCGACAAATCATTCTCATTGAAAAAACATTTCAAGAAGTCTATATTCTGGACCCTACCGGGATGTTGTCTACCAAGAGCATACATGATATCCGATTTCTAGAAGAAAAGCTGATTCCGATGTTTGTGGACCATGGATACTCTTGTGAATTTGTGAAACTCACTTACCCGGCAATCACTCAACACCATGACCCATATACCGAAACATGGTTCATGATTCTTCTGATGGACTGTTTACAGCAATTGTATATGATACATAGTATCGATATACTGGTTATTCCGGATAAACTACATGAAAAATACAACATGATTGTAGAATTTCACCGCGAAATATTACAATATAAATATATCCAAAATGAAGTCATGAGTAATTATCTCGACCATATCAATAACAACAAATATTCAATTCAAACATTTGACGATTTAGATTTTGTGCTTGATATCAATCCAACGGAGCTTATCCTGCAGTACAATTTGTAAGAGGCGATTGCCGCTGCATATGTTCAACCTCTTTCAAAATCAAATTCTTTCAAAAATATATATTTTTTGATGTTTATCTCGAGTGGGTCCGTCTTCCAAAGTAAAAAACCCTTTCGCAGTAAATCCGGCAGATAATATTTTCTGTAGGGTGTCTTCGATGGGTTCCATATACAACGTTTTTTCATTCTGTCTCACATTCTGAGTAGTTTTATCAACAAATGTCTCTCGATGACACATGGTGCATTTGGGTTCCTCTGCCGCTGTCGCCGTCGCTAAATATTCAGATTTATAAGTAAAATCCGGGAAATTTATTTCAGTGTTTAACACACGTTTGCTGGTCGTAGCCGCAGCAGCAGCTGCAGCAGCTGCAGCAGAAGCAGCCGCCGGAACAATGGGTTGAAATCGGTCTTTATCGACTAAATGCACAATAAAATATCCCCCACTCTGCAACCACCCATGAGAATTATAGAAGAAACGTGATTTGTTTTCGATTTCATAGACCGTAGAATCCAAACAAAATATGTGTGTGAATAAAGACATGTCATAACACATCGGGTCAATGATGTCTGCTTTTTTTATTTGAATGTCGTCATATTTGGATTTCGCTGCATCTATCATGGCATCTGACTTGTCGACCCCATATGCGCGGTATCCTAAATCTGTTAAGTGGTTCACAAATTCACCGGTCCCTGACCCAACGTCCAACATGACCGACGTCTCCTTGGGTGGCATCATGGTTTGAATCAGTTTATCGCTTTCATATTCTACACGTTGTTTGGGTAACATCAATTGGTCATAGATTTCACCATAAAAATCATCATAAATATCACTGTTTGATTTTAATATAAACCGGTCTAATTGTTGAAATCCTTCTACTCTTGCAGGAGGTTTCCAGAATTTTATATAAAACAAATAAAAGAGAACGATTCCAGCTAAAAGAACCGTAATGGAAAAAAATTTGTTCGTTATATGCATTTAACATATAACGACATTTTGTTTGGATAAGGTGTCCNACCCTGGTTATGCATGAGGAAATGAAACCGTCCGGAGTTGGGTGCGTGTATTATTGAAAAACTTGTCAGAACCGATTTTGGGGTCGACACGTTTGAAATTCAAAAAGGGAGCTCTAGCGGCGGCGTCATCAAACAATAATGGATGTGTTTGTTCAACCACGGGAAGAGAGGGTGCCACCATTTTCACAGAATACAAATCACTGGTAGATGAAGGGACATACACTCCTTGGATATCCCCTCGTTGAATCGCGAAATATTGGTTGCGTAAAGCGGATTCGGTATTTATTTGTGAGAAATAACCACTGACAGGTGCTTTTGCATCGGTTGCTGGTAAGAAATTCTTTTGCACGGAGAAATCGACGGCAGGTGCAACAGGAACCTTGGAAAGAGGCACCCGGTCAATCACTGGAAAATGGGCATATTTTGTAGGAACCGGACGGAAATCGATATTGGGTTGCAATGGAGCGGAAGGAATAAAACGTCCTAAAATTCGGTCATTCAATTCATCGACACGTGCATTTTGACCATATAAAATTCCTTCTGGTACTCCGAGTATTTTATCGTGTTCGGTTATATTCATTTCTTCTTATACTGTCCGTATATTTTATTTTGGTTCAACACGCTGTAAAATACATAAAAACAATCAAACAATATCTATTAATCGATGTCAACCCGACCCATTATATTTTCAACCTGTTGGTATCAATTTAAATGTAAAAACGACCCCACCACATTTCAACAATGGATGCATAATATGCTGTCGAATGTTGAAGAATATTATTTAGTGATTTATACAGATAACAACAGTGAATCCTATGTAAGACCCTATGCAGATGCAAACCCTCAACGAATTCGTATAGTGATTAAACCCATGGAAGAATTTTATGGGTATCAATACAAAGACCATTGGATATGTAATCATACATGGAATTATTTATTAAATCATCGGGTGGAATGGAATGTGAATATGTTATGGGCGGAAAAAATACATTTTGTATGCGAAACCATTGAGAACCGGTATTTTATGGAGAATCATGCCGTCGGCGAGACCGACACCGACACCGACACCGACACCGACACCAACACCAACACCAACTCCAATACCAATACACAATACTATGGATGGTGTGATATCGGTTATTTTCGTTGCAGACCCGGTATGGATTTTACACGAGAACAATTGGTCGGTTGGGGGCACCCCGAAAAAGTCCAACAGCTCAATATTAAAAAGATACATTATGCATGTGTGAATAATGACAAACAATACATTAATCAATTGGTTCGATGTGTGAATCATCGCGGGGAAAACGGACTACCAGTGGAGCCCATTCCACCGAATCAAACATCGGTAGCTGGCGGTTTTTTTGTGGGAGGTATCGAGGTTCTCATGTGGTGGAGAACGAAATTCGATGAAACTTTACAGAAATATTTTGAAAATGGATATTTAGTAAAAGATGACCAAATCATTGTGGCAGATTGCGTATATTCAAATATGTCGAGGTTTGTATTGCATCGGGAAAATACAGAATACGATAATTGGTTTATGTTTCAACGTATTTTAGGTATGGTATGAGCAGGCTTAATAATAAATGTGTATATATTATATATGTCACAAGGAGAATATAAAATAGATTATGAATATGCAAAATATAATATTGTAATAACCAAGAATAACAACCCTATTATAAATATACCAATTAATTCATTATTATTGAATAATGGTAATAACCCGGCAGATAATCCTGCTGGTGCAATTGCTTTTGAAAAAAGTCAACAAGAAGTAAATTATCTTGATTCGATAAAGGATGGAACAAATGTAACGATGTTAAATCAACTTAATATATATCCAGAAGTGAATTATTTACCCTTTAATAATCTAGAAATATTTGAAGATAAAATTACGGAAGTCCGAAAAAGTTATTTAGAACGCACAACTTGGTTAAAGGTGAAAAAAGGTTCTCTTCTTAATAAAGGAAAATATTATAACCAATGTTTATGGGAATCCGGTCTTGGTTATGAAACATTTTTTAATAACCCATCAAATGTAAACACTATAAAAACATTTGGGTCTTTTATAGACCCACTCGAAAAAAACAATGCGAATGAGGTATGGCCCCCAAAAAATTCAAGTATAAAATTAACTGAAAATTTTATGAAACTTATGGGATTTGATAAGTCATCTATTACTGCGAAGACTATAAATAACAATGAGTTTGAATATATAATGAATATAAAATGTGGTGACGCATGTAAACAAAATAGTTGTTATTTAACCGACAAAGGGGATGATGAAAAAAAATCAAGTGATTTTTATTTTCAAGGAAATAATCAAAAAAAACAAGTAATTAACAAATCATCATCTTTTGGTGCAAAAAACAAAGTTAAATTTATTGTAACTAAAGAATGGGGAGACAAATTACAAGTGATTATCTATCTAATGTATTATCATACAATCAATAACATTAAAAATAATGTTACCATGGTAACATGCGATAAGGTTGTTTTTATGTTATGTTTGAATTTTGGAATATCATGTATATACACAGGTCAATATAACCCTCCTGGTTTTTTTATTGATGCTAACACTGGTTTAAAATTTCATGCTAATGAAAAAAATTATTCTATATTGGAATATAAACCGTCGGATAACCCATATGAGGATGCATTANGTAGATTANGTAGTAAAATAAANGAAATTTCAGATGAAAATGATAGTTTTATTAATAACTGTTTAAGAAGACTCGCAGAAAATGCAGATACAACCATTCTGGGTGGTGGTAGTAATTTCAAATTTAGTGATATTTTTTATAAAGCATTGATTACCGATATACTCGAAATACAACAGAAATTTAAGGATAAATCCGATGAAATATTAAAAAAATATAGTAATCTAAAGACTACAAAAGAATCTGTAAAAAAATATATTAATGAGATTGAAAGCGATATAAAAATGCTTGAGTCAAACTTTATTATTGTTCCATTTATAAAAATTAAAAAAGGCACAAAAAATACACCTATAATTCTTACGTCAAAGTCATATACCTTGCAAAAACCTGCCAATAATGTAAAACCATCTATTGCAAAAATATTTATGGAGAGAGAATATAGTGAAACAGAATCATATGACGAATCTAAAAAAGGTTTTTTAGAATTGGCTACAAAATATTTTCAATATGCAGAGAATAATCAGAATAACCAGTATGATAAAAGTAATTATATAAAAAAAGGTGGTGGATTATCAAATACAGATATTGAATTATTTCCTGCTGATGAAGAATATGACGAAAAATCAGGGTTATATGATTATATTACAAATGAAAAAAAAGAGAATAATACACATATATATGATAAAGAAAATAGCGAGGTAGTTAATCTGAACACTTCACGAGACCCAATCAAATTTAATTTATTAAATGAATTAAATACGTCATTCAATCAAGCGTTTGAAGAGTTTACACAATTTATTAAACAAAAAGTATCAAACAATTCACTAGATATCATGGATAATTTTAAGGATACAATTTATACACTGTTTGTGTATGAATCTTATATAGAAGGATATGCTACGATAAATTTTACAGTCAATGATATACATAGAATAATAAAAAGATATGACCTTGATTTTAAAGATTTATTACCAAATAAGAGTAAGAGTATTAAACAAGGTATTTCATTAACTAAACGAAAATTAATAGAAAGCTTTTCCAAATCCAAAAAAAATAAATTCACAAAAAATAAATCCATAAAAAATCAATCCATAAAAAATCAATTATTAAATACTTGGATGGGGAAAAATATTCGTGAATTCACTATAAAAAATTCTCAAAAAAGAGCACAAGGATTTTCTAAAAAACGACAGATACCAAATTCAATAAGAACAATATCTATTTGAGGTATTGGTTTCTTCTATTTTTCTACATGAAATGAATATAGAATATTTTATGTATATTCTATACCCAATGAATATAATACAAACACATATACCCCCACAAACCCCCGGGATGGTTAGTATTTTAATGCCCATCTACAATGGAATCGAATTTATTGAAGAATCCGTGTCGTCGGTTCTCAAACAAACGGTAGACCATTGGGAGTTACTCATTGGTATTAATGGACATGCTGAGAATTCTGCAGTCTATCATATTGCAAAATCATATGAGCTCGTTTCCGATAAAATTCGAGTGTTTGATTTACATAAAATTCGTGGAAAACCAGATGCACTCAATGAACTCGTCAAACATGCTACATATAAACATATTGCACTATTAGATGTCGATGATATATGGTCACATATGAAACTGGAAAAACAAATACCGTATATAATCGAAGGATATGATGTGGTTGGCAGTCGGTGTATATATTTTGGTGAAGAACGGTTCAATGGTATTATCCCAAATACTCCTGTAGGAGATATTTCTACGATTGATTTTTTTGCGGGTAATCCGATTATCAATAGCAGTGTAATTATTCGAAGAGAACATGCTTATTGGGAAAATGAAGTTTTAGAGGATTATGATTTATGGTTATCATTGAGACGAGATAGACGACGTTTTTTCAATTGTTCGCAGGTATTGGTCAAACACCGAATTCATGCTGAATCTGCATTTAATTCAAAAGGAAATGCAAATCATGTTCCTAGATTATTACAAAAATATATTTAGTGGAATTTAGTGAGGGTAGCAAGGCGTTCCATAAACCATCCATTCAACCATCCAACCATACAAGAAAATATCTGTAAGATATATATAACAAATCCATGTCCACCGCACCTTATTGTGAAAAAGGCAGCCGCCGATGTCCCGTTAGCAAAAAATGTGTACGAAAAAACAAATCTTCTCGTGAAAAATGTGGCAAAGGCACCCGCAAATGTGCCGATAGCAAATGTTATCGCAAAAACAAAAGTGTGAAATCTCGCAGAAGGTTTACACGAAAATATGGTAAGTAGACAGGGGAAACTACGTTTCCCCCTGTGACCCCCTTCCTTTTTATTTGAGGGATAGTAATATTTTAATGGAATAATTACTTTTGTAGGATAATCTTACAGAGCTTATTTTATTCCGCATTCGATGGTCCTTTATAAAATTTAATAAAAATATTTTTATTAAATTTGTTGTATACCTAGCCTTAAAATATTAAAGGGAGGGGGTCTTAGCGAAGCAAAAGGGGTAACCGTAGGTACTATGTTAATGCCCCTGCTTAGTTTATTTGTAATAAATAAAACAGGCATCTATTACAAATGATTTACATATACGCATACATACTCTTATACTATAATTTGGAAGAAATTGCTCGCACCTATTATTTATCCCAATACGACATTACATTTCATACAGAAAAAATGACCACATTAGAAAACTACAACATTCTCATTTACATGAATTTTTTTGTTGTATATATGTATCTCATTTTTATAGTCAAAGAACTCTTACATTATAATTACAGTCACAGTCACAGTTATCGTAAACATAATTTTGAGATGGCAATAATATACATTAAATATGCCATGAATATGCTTATTCATAAAGACATTACCTTGTATGAATATGAATTTTCCAGATATGTTATGTGGATTTTTGTCACTCCTCTCAAATTACAAATGTTCGCCGATATCAATAACCTATCTTTGTATGACATTTCAATACAATATCATGTATTTTCAATGGTAATCCATGCTGTAGCATTTCCATATTATGGAACCTACATATATTATGGAGCGCTTATGTTATCGTACTTGTCAATGGCTCTCTTTTTATATAAATTGGTCCAACAAAAATATACGATATTGTGTAATACGTATTCTTTCATATGGATATTATTCATGATAGTAAATCTAATCGAAGAATTACATCTGTTGGATATTCATTCAATACAAATATTATATTTGACCATTGATATTGTGAGTAAATTTGCCATCAATTTGGTGATATATGATTACAATAGCTATGAAATCAACTTCAAAGACAACATTGATTTACAAACCTTTTCTTTTATTTCGTATATCTTGGAAAACATCAAAAAATATGAAAAAGATAATTCATCTAAAACCAATAAATGCGAACATTTTATTCATTTTGTCAAACAGAAATTTATATCGATTATTCCACAAAACAAAGATAATCTCAAAAAAGAATTATTGCAGAAAATTTTGCCGTTTAATTTTGACACCGAATATATTGAACGAATATCGTTGAAGGCTGATTTGGAAAGCAAACAACTGCAAATGATTTGTGTGCTTTTTACAGATATTGTTAATTACACGGAATTGGCGAAACGATACAATGACAAAATCATTTTTGAATTATTGAATACCATTTACATTCACTTTGATAAACTCATCAAAAAATATGCGCATTTACAAAAAGTGGAAACCATCGGAGATGCATATATGGTTGTAGGAGATATTTACAGAAATGCACCCAATCATAAAACGGTGATTCAAGAAATGATTTCATTGTCGGTGGATTTTCTGAATGACGTTCCCACCATCAAAACTCCCGATAAAATTCCATTGATGTTGCGTATCGGTATTAGTATGGGGAATGTGAGTATCGGTATTCTGGGGAATGAAATACCCAGATTGTGTGTTGTAGGAAATACGGTGAATGTGGCTGCACGATTACAAAGCACCGCTGATGCAAATAGCATACAAATTAGCACACATATTTATGAACAACTTGGTGAAATTGATTTGACTGAATTTTCATTTCATATTCAAAAGAACGAAAATGTGTTTCTGAAAAATATTGGTTCTGTAGTTACTTACACGTTAAGTATGCAAGACAGACCAAATACAACCGAGGATACCGATGCCGATGTCGATGCCGATAGTAATAATAAGTTCCGTTTTCCATATCCGTTTATGCAGTTAGCAGTCAAAGAATGAAGGGGGTCGTAGGGGGAAACGTAGTTGCCCCTACACATACAAAGATTGATTGGTTATCACATATTTCAATGTCATTCGCGGTATTTCTCTTAATTTGCTCAAAAAATCCATATTGTTTGTCATTTCCGCCAGTTTTTCCATCTCACAGGAAATATTATTGATTTTCAAAAGGGCTTTTACNAGTTCNCCCAAAAATATTTCTTTTTTTTCGCCCAATTCTTGCAACACCGATTTACATTCTACGACATCTTCTGTGTCGCACCATTTTTCGACATATCCCAGAAGGTCGTAATGCATGTCGTAGTCAAACCCAGTATTGATGTTGGACATGTATTCTTTGTATTTGTAGTCATCATACAGATGAAATATTTTGGATACGAGGTCATTGACGGTGGGGTCATTTGACTTGGGCACATTGTCTTTGAGTTCGTCGATTACTTTGATGTTTGTAAAACAACTAAACAATGCAACCAATTGTTTTGTTGTCAGTTTGTCAAGGGTTCCGTCCATATATAATTTCGCAAATGTCAGACAATGTAATTCTCGGATTTGTGCGGCGATTTTTCCGAGGAGGGTTAATTCGCCGGTGCTGACGCAAGCACCAGTGGCGGAGTCACGTGACGTATTTTGGGGGGTCGTCGTAGGAGAGGGGCAGTCAATAAATCCCTCCGCTTTTAATAATTCCAAGACCGCACCAACCCCACAACTAAAATAGGATTTCAACCCGATATATTGTTCCTGTAAGTCATCCTTCTCTTTTTTCTTGGCATCGACCTTTTCATATGCGAGTTTGTCTTGTTCAATGTATCGGTAATTTTCCTGTAGGTCTTTCACTTGTCTTTCTACTTCCTTGCGTTTTTTATTAGCAGAATACGGCAACACTTTCTGTAAGTCAATATATTGAAGGATGATTTCTACGGGTGTTCGTGTATTTACTTCGCCACTATTTTCGAGTTCGGCATCCAACTGTTTGATTTGTTCTTGTAAGTGTTTTTGTTGCGATTCCAAATTATCAGTAATCATGCTTTTTTCTGCAAACCCCGTAATGTCTCGGTCTCCTATATCCAACAGATTTAATAGTAGATTGTATGATATTTTGAATTTGGACACCAGTGCCTGCGGTTTTCCATTCATCATGGTTTTATAACTGACAGAATCTACTGAGCGAAATAAATTGTTCAGATGAATCACGTGCCCCACCGTGTCCAACCCCAGACGCCCTGCTCTCCCCGCTGCCTGGGTATATTCATGACCATGTAGAGTTCGAACAACGTCCCCATTGAACTTACAAATATCCGTAAATATCGTCGTTTTCACCGGCAAATTGATACCCACACTCATCGTCTCTGTGCAGAACAGAATCTTGATGAACCCGCGTGCAAACAGAAGTTCGGTCATTTCACGCAAAATGGGAATAAGACCTGCATGATGGATACCGACACCCTTTCGCAGGAGTTTCACTGTATTGACATATTCCGGGAGATGCAAATATTCTTCGTAATTCGAGAGTTTTCGGATGATTTGTTCGCATTCTCGGTCGACGGTATAGGGAACTTTGCTGTCGAATTCCAGCAGATTCGTCGTCATTTCTTCGGCACACTTTTCGAGTTGTCTCCGAGAAAACACATAACATAATGCTGGTAACATTTCTTGTTGGACCAAATATTCGGCGACCTTGTTTAATACAAATTGTCGTTTCACTCGGACATCGTGTTTGTCAAACAGTTTCATCATTTTCGTCATGTTGCTATATACCCCATCATTGAATACCCCTTTTGCATCTTGAATCACAAAGGGTTTGTTGGTTAGATTTCGGATTTCTTCCTGCAAGACTTTGTCTTTGACCGCTTTATGAATCGACTGGGTTACAGTGATAAAACTATAATGAATGAGAGGAACGGCTCGCACTTTTTTTTGGGTGAGATAGACCTGTTTTTCGGGAACAATGGTTGTAGATGTGGCGTTATTCCCTTTGGTTTCCATCCATCTCGCGAATTTCTCGGGATTGTCCAAGGTTGCAGATAGTCCAATGATTTGAACCTGTTTGGGAAGCAACATAATGCATTGTTCCCATACGTGTCCTCGATGTTCGTCATTAATAAAATGGATTTCGTCAAACACTACACATCCGAGTTCGTTTTCAATGTCCATGTCAAAGGATACAAAGGAACTCATATGTGTTTGAGATTTTATAGCATAGAGTTTGTTTAACAAGATTTCGGTGGTCATAATCAGACAATCTGCATCGGGATTGGTCTTAATGTCGCCCGTAATGAGTCCTACAGAAATATTTGGATATTTTTCTGTGAAATTATAGAATTTTTCGTTGGACAGCGCCTTGAGAGGAGACGTGTAAATGACTTTTTTTCCAATGGATTGGAAATATTGGATGGCAAATTCGCCGGGGAGAGTTTTTCCGCTACCCGTGGGACAACAAACTAACACGTGATTTCCTGTAACGATGGATTGTATCGACCACTTTTGAAAATCGTGGAGTTCGTATGGATATAGGTCGTGGTATTTCTTGTATTCATCCACAGAGTCGGCTGGATATTGATAAGAACAGATTTTTACCATATTGATTTGTGTGTATATCTTACTGTATCGGTATATGTATATATGTATATATAACGTTCGGTTTATATTCTTTTTTGTTACGATAAATGCAGTTAAATATGATAGAGGTCATACCCCAAATCTCATCCGGTGAAAAAACAAGAAACACATAGAAAAAACATAAAATTGAAAATCTTTTTTGTAATTCAAACGACCTTATAAAAATAAACCGAATCAAACAAACCAAAGCAAACCGAATCAAAATGACATCTAATAAATGTAGTTACTGTGGAGTAAAAGGGCACACGATTGCCAACTGTAATTCAACTGAATCAATGGACGTGTTTGATGAAATAAAGAGACGTGCGATTTGTTACTTTACAATGGACCGAGCTCACGTATTTTTCGAAAAACCGTCTATCCAAGAAAAAGCCATGATATTCAATCGCATATTATTGGATACCTATCCAATCAATAAATTGAAACTCGTTATGACAAAAATCGGGTGCACAATTGGAGGAACCAACGTTCAATTGGCTGCAAAATTCATATACCAATACTTTATGTTAGACCTCACAAAGAAATACTCTTACATGTTATCCGATAACGACCGTGCTCATCTCGATGAATATTTACTGTATTGGTATGAATTATCTGGAATAAAACGTAAATCATCGACATTATATAAATTTCAAATGAAGGTCAGTTTACACGAATCACACACAAACCCAAACGCAAAGTCAAAATTCACATGCATTGATTGTATGCGAAAAACTTCGATTTCAAAAAAAGTGGTGATAGGTTGTAGTCATGATTTGTGTAGTGATTGTCTTGTAACNCAGCTTACAGGATGTCAAACAGAAGGTAATACACCAGATTGTTTATTCTGTTGCATGGAGTTTACTCAGTTGGTGGTTNATAAAGAGTCTTTGTTGAAAAAACTCAATAAACAATTTTGTATGAAGTGCTAGGAACCTAGGAATAAAAAACGGAAAAACGAATANAACCCGGAAATAAAAAGAAAAAATGAGAACATGAACCGGAAATAAAAAGAAAAAATGAGAACATGAACCGGAAATAAAAAGAAAAAATGAGAACATGAACCGGAGATTCTCTATTTTTTTCATACAAAACACATAAAATTGAAAATCTTTTTTGTAATTCAAATGACTTTACAAAATCAATTAATTAAAAACCATTAAAACACAACACCATGTTCTCTAACAATGCCAATACCTTTGATATCAATGCCTACTTATTACAATTAAAAGATACTACCACTTCCATTGATATTTCGCGTAAAAATCTGGATTGCTTACCAGATTTAAGTCGATTTACTCAACTAAAAAAACTTGTGTGTTCTCACAACAACCTATCTTATCTCCCAGAATTACCTGTCGGACTTCTCTATCTGGATTGTTCTCACAACAATATAACGTGTATTCAGAAATTGAATGAGAACCTCGAGTTTCTGAACTGTTCATTNAATATTGAGCTTTCCAAAATTCCTGTATTGAATGACAAATTAACNTTATTGAAATGTTCTGACAATGATATCGGTTGCTTACCTCCTTTGAAAAACATAGAAATGCTGTGTTGTCCTCGTAATCGACTGGTTAGTCTCCCCGAACTACCTCCTACCTTGACCTACTTGGATTGTACCAACAATGGACTGCGTGAGTTTCCATGTAACCGATTTCACAAAGGACTCAAAACAGTGTATTGTTCGTTCAACCATTTGACTCGACTTCCGGATTTTAACGAAGAACTTGAATCCATGATTTGTTCAAACAATCATTTGGAACGTCTACCTATACTGAATGACAAGTTGGAAATATTGGAATGCGAGAACAATAAATTAATCTGTCTGCCCCTTTTTAATAATAACTTGAGATTGATAGATTGTTCTCATAACAAATTAGAAAAATTACCTTCCTTTAATGGTAATCTATTACGNATTACTTGTGGTCATAACAAACTCAAAGAAATACCTACATTACCACATTTGTTGGATTTCATAAATTGCGAATCCAATCGTATTGTCAAATTACCTGCATTGAATCGCAATTTGAAAACTCTCATTTGTTCGTATAACCGATTAACTGTTCTACCCCAGTTAAATAATGAACTTACACGAATGGATTGTGCTCACAATAAGCTCATACAATTACCTGCGTTCAATGACAACATGCGACAATTGAATTGTATTTACAACAATATTACTGCATTGCCGGTGTTTAACGATTCATTAGAAAGCATTATTTTCAGCAATAACCCAATCTATACAACATTGTATGGTGGTAATATAACTTTGCATCATCATCGTCATGCCTATATGCAGGATATTATGGATATGTACGAATATCAAGAGGTTATCNCTGANAACATAACGAGTATTAGTGATTTATCGGAAAAAGTGAAAACGTTGCATAATTTTAGGTTTCTGTTTTACTCGTTAAAATATAAATCGGGTTTAAGAAATTTCTTGTGGGACAAAATCAGGCGACCCAAAATCGAGGCAAAATACCATCCAGACAACTTACAGAAATTATTGGAAAACATGTCGGAACAGGATGATGTGAGTGAAATATGGACAGCTCTTGATAATTAGGTGATAGCAGTAGATAAACCAAAAAAGAAAAGAAAACAAAACCAAATAAAAACAGGAGAAATCCTTTTTTATTTCACATATACAAAGGTGTAAAATTGAAATTTTTTTTACTAACTTGCTGGACACTACAAAACATTTTAATTTACACACCAACCAATGAATTCTAACAACCACGTTACCGACAGTAAAACCCCGCGTAAAAATTGCCGTATTACGGAAGTAATCAATGAATCCGGTAAAAATCTGTATTTCTTACCAGATTTAAATCAGTTCACTCAAGTAAAATACTTATATTGTGATAATAACAGTATTTATCAACTTCCAAAGTTCCCTCCATCTTTCGATACATTGATTATTCTGGATTGTTCTCATAATCATTTAGAAAGACTCCCAAAATTACCTGTTGGACTTCGCCAGCTTAAGTGTTCTCACAATCATTTAACATTTCTTCCAAAATTACCGGATGGACTGGTTTATCTGAATTGTTCTGACAATTATTTGGAAAGACTCCCAACATTACCTGTTGGATTAGAATCACTCGATTGTTCAGNAAATCAATTAACGGCACTACCAGAACTACCTGTTTCACTTGAGTTTCTTGAGTGTTCATGTAATAGTAATNTGGTTGCACTTCCTAGATTGAATGACAAATTAATATTTTTGGCTTGCATACAGTGTGATTTGTATGCATTACCTCCTTTGAAAAATCTGAAAACACTCGGTTGTCAGGATAATGATATCCGCCATTTACCTGAACTACCCCATACATTGGAATACTTGACATGTTCTTTCAATAAGTTGGAATATTTACCTTTGTTAAATGAAAACCTATTTCATCTTGAATGTAATAATAACAAACTTAAGGCACTGCCTCCATTACCAGATACGTTGAAGTTTATAGATTGCGAACACAATCATCTGACAGAATTTCCATCATTGAATCACAAATTACGCCGTCTGAATTGTTCATACAATGAACTCACCCAGTTACCTGTTCTCAATTCCCATTTGGAGTCTCTCAATTGTTCAAATAATAAACTCACCCAGTTACCTGTTCTCAATCGTCAGTTAGAACATCTGATTTGTAGTTACAACAAAATTACAATGTTACCGATGTTCAATCCATTCTTAGTGAGTATTATTTTTGACAAAAATCCGATTTATACGACATTGTGTAATGATGAGAGAACTTGTTTTGATATGCAGTATTATAGCATAGAGAACCTGGATATGGATGAGGACGAATATCATGCGTTTATACATGCAGACCAGGAAAGGGTAGCCAACTTGACNGTTGAATTATCGGAAAAAGTGAGAACATTGCATAATTTTAGATATCTGTTTTACTCGTTGAAATATAAATCCGGGTTACGAAACATTCTGTGGGACAAAATCAGGCGACCTAAAATCGAGGCAAAATATCATCCAGACAACTTACAGAAATTATTAGAAAACATGTCGGAACAGGATGATGTCAGCGAAATATGGGCGGCTCCTGATAATTAGAGAGTAGGAGGAGGTAACGAAGTGACCAATAAAAAAACAAATAAAAACAGGAGAAATCCTTTTTTTTGTCATTCCACATATACAAAATGACAAAATTGAAGTACTTTTTTACCTTTTTTATAAAAGCATAAACTCAACCAACAAATTATTAAAAGATGTCCTACCAATCAAATGAATATTGCGGCGTTTGCCATAAAGATGAGACAATTGTTTTAGATAATTGTCCTATCTGTTTAGAAAACATTTCACAAATCAATCGTACAACAACACCGTGTGGACATACATTTCATGGGTCGTGTATATTCAACTTTATTATTGCTGCGTATGAAGCTCCAACATTCATGAGTCTTATTTGTCCATTGTGTCGGAAAATCGCATTTAATAATGATGAAGATGGTTGCCAAGCTCCTTGTTGTAGACCTGATTTAGAGGGTTTTAGAACTTCTGAAGAGGATGAATATGATAAAGCCTATCAAGATTACTTTGATAATGACTCTGAAAATGACCCTGAAAATGACCCTGATAATGACTCTGAAAATGACCCTGAAAATGACCCTGAAAATGTCCCTGAAAATGTCCCTGAAAATGACCCTGAAAATGACCCTGAAAATGTCCCTGAAAATGTCCCTGAAAATGTCCCTGAAAATGTCCCTGAAAATGTCCCTGAAAATGTCCCTGAAAATGTCCCTGAAAATGTCCCTGAAAATGTCTATGATTACTCTGATTTTGACAGCAACTCTGATTCTGATTATGACTCTGACTCTTCAACATGTCCCTGGAGGTTACGTTTGAAAAAATTGAATGACCTTAAAAATGCCGCTGAAAATGTTTCTGAAAATGTCTCTGAAAATGTCTCTGATTATGACTCTGACTCTGAAAAATGACCCTGAAAATTACCACCCTTTGTTGGAAAAAATCCAAACAATACAATATTTCATTCGATGAACTGATAACTGACATCTATTAGAAAAAAATACAAATCAGAAACAAATAAAAACAGGAGAAATCCTTTTTTTATCATTCCACATATACAAAATAACAAAATTGAAATACTTTTTCACAATTTACAAAATGATATAATAAACTAACAAACTAATAACAACGTAACAAATCAAAGATGCAATCCCCAAAATATTTACCTGTAATAAAACCGGAATATGCTGACAATATCAATTGGAAATATCTATCATCCAATCCAAATGCAATGTATTTGTTGGAAAGGTACCCAGATAAAATAGATTGGAGTGAGTTATCAACCAATCCAAATGCGCTTCATTTGTTGGAAAAGAATCCAGACAAAATTAATTGGTATAGGTTATCACGCAATCCAAATGCAATGCATTTGTTGGAGCAGAATCCAGAGAAAATCGATTGGGGGATGTTATCAAATAACCCAAACGCGATTCATTTGTTGGAGCAGAATCCAGAGAAAATCGATTGGGGGATGTTATCAAATAACCCAAACGCGATTCATTTGTTGAAAAATAACTTAGACAAAGTAAATTGGGGGGTGTTATCAAAGAATCCAAACGCGATTCATTTGTTGAAAAATAACTTAGACAAAGTAAATTGGGGGGTGTTATCAAAGAATCCAAACGCGATTCATTTCTTGAAAAATAACTTAGACAAAGTAAATTGGGCGTGCTTATCAACCAATCCAAATGCAATTCCTATGTTGGAAAAAAATCCAGACAAAATACGTTGGCATTGGCATACGTTATCACTCAATCCAAATGCAATTCATTTGTTGGAAAAAAACCAAGATAAAATAGACTGGTTCTATCTATCAACCAACCCAAATGCGATTCCTTTGTTGGAAAAGAACCCAGACAAAATAGATATGAATATGTTATCACAAAACCCAAATATTATGAAAATTATTTGCGATTTAGATTACGATGCCATGAAACAGTCGATGCAACCATTCGCAGAAGAACTTGCAGCATACGTATTCCATCCATTGCGTATGAATAAAATCGCAGAACGAAACAATATTTCATTCGATGAACTGATAACTGACATCTATTAGAAATAAAAACAAATAAAAACAGGAGAAATCCTTTTTTATTTTTTTATTTTTACATATACAAAATGACAAAATTGAAGTACTTTTTTCACAATTTACAAAATGATATAATAAACTAACAAACTAATAACAACGTAACAAATCAAAGATGCAATCACCAAAATATTCACCTGTAATAAAACCGGAATATGCTGACAAACTCGATTGGTCTCCGTTATCCACTCATCCAGATTTCATTCGTATCTTGGAAGAGAACCAAGATAAAGTAGATTGGGATGGGTTAGCTTTAAATCCAAACGCTCTTCCTATTTTAGAAGAGATGTTGGAAGACAGTGAAGACAACATAGATTGGTACGGGTTATCCGCGAATCCAAATGCCATGCATATACTAGAACAATATCAACATAGAATACGCTGGAATGAGATATCAGCAAATCCAAATGCCATTTCATTCATTGAAAAGAACCTAAAGAAGGTGAATTGGATATACTTATCAGCAAATCCAAACGCTCTTCATATCTTGAAAAAGCACCCAAATAAAATTTGTTGGTATCATCTATCAGGTAATCCAAATGCCATGGATTTATTGAAAAATAACTTAGACGAAGTACATTGGCCGATGTTATCAACAAACCCAAATGCGACTGATTTATTGGAACAAAATCTAGATAAAATAGATTGGTGTATGTTAGCAACGAACCCAAATGCGATGCATTTGTTTGAAAAGTACCCAGACAAAATACATTGGTATTGGCTATCAAAAAATCCAGGCGCGGTTCATCTACTTAAAAATAACCTAGACAAAATCGATTTGGATATGTTATCGCGAAATCCAAATATTATGGAAATTATTTGTGATTTGGATTACGAAGCCATGAAACAGTCGATGCAACCATTGGCGGAAGAACTTGCTGCATACGTGTTCCATCCATTGCGTATGAATCGAATCGCAGAACGAAACAATATTTCATTCGATGTACTAACAAATGAAATCTATTAGACAAAAAATACAAAAAATAAAAAAGACCAAAATAAAAAGAGGAGAAATCCTTTTTTTATGAGTCCACATATACAAACTGATAAAATTGAAATCTTTTTTTCACAATATACAAAATGATATAATAAACTAACAAACCTAATTAAGCAAACAAATGTCACCCAATATTTACGAACACTTAGACCACTTAGACGATGATGTTGTTAAGTATCCTGGAACCACCAATGAACGAAGAAAAGCCGAGAAAAAACTCAAAGAAATACAGGCTCTAATAAAAAAAACATCTCATACAAAAGAAGAATTGGATAAACTCGCAACAGAACAACACTGGAAAGATATTATCGATTGGTTTGACAATCCCAAAAAAACGGCAGAAACAAAACCTGAGGAAACACAAAAAACGATAAAAATCCGTTTGAAGCGAAAACGCGAAAAAGAAAAACGAGAACGTGAGCTAGAAGAAATTCTCAAACAACGGCAACGACGTGAGAAAGAAGCTGAAGAACAAAAACGTCGGCATGAAGAATATAGAAAACAACGTCAAGAAGAAGAATTTCGAAAACAAGAACAAAAACGTCAAGAAGAAGAATTTCGAAAACAAGAACAAAAACAACGTCAAGAAGAAAAAATGCGAAAACATCATTACGAACATCAATATTTATGGAGTGAATTCGATGCATTGTATCGCCAAAACAATGACGTCAATAAAACATTTCGAAAATTATCTGTGAAATATCACCCAGATAAAAATATCGGTAAACAAGAATGGTCCGAAGCAAAGCAAAAAGAACTTACAAATATTCGCGATCATTATTCCAAGGGTTTACAGTGATGGGCGTTTAAGTTCGTAAATATTTCATTCGATGTACTAACAAATGAAATCTATTAGACAAAAAAATAAAAAAACAGAAACCAAATAAAAAGAGGAGAAATCCTTTTTTTATTCCACATATACAAACTGATAAAATTGAAATACTTTATATACAAAATGATATAATAAGCTAATGTAACCAACGTAACCAACAATGCAATCACCTAAATATTTACCTGTAATAAAATCGGATTATGCTGACAAAATAGACTGGCACTATTTATCCTATAATCCAAACGCCATGTCTTTGTTGGAAAAAAACCAAGATAAAATAAACTGGCGCTATGTATCAGGTAATCCAAATGCAATGCCTTTGTTGGAAAAAAACCAAGATAAAATAGACTGGTACTATTTATCAGGTAATCCAAATGCATTGTCTTTGTTGGAAAAAAACCAAGATAAAATAGACTGG
>JGI25917J50250_1000053_pt1 | contig 27806 bp, 25 predicted proteins | sample LauGreSBDMM110SN_4_FD_50250 | JGI IMG/M metagenome (IMG submission 50250) | reverse complement strand
CGAAAGCAGCGCTCGCTCACCATCATCTTGGTTGAGCAAAACTTAGACTTCATTGCCTCGGTGTCAGAGCGCGTGATGGTTATCAAGCGCGGGCAAATCACCGGTGAAATTCCCCGCGAACACCTCACCGACTTGGACACCGTCAGCGAATACACCGGTGTCAGCAGCACGGACAGGCGGCACCAACTTGGTGGTTGACGGCGCCTTGACCAAGGGCGTTCAGTTATAAGTTTTTTGGTTTTTTCTCTAAGCGACTGTGCTCTAGGTTCTCAAACAAGGACAGCATCCATTCGATGCGCTGGGGCATGGCGCGGTTGGGGAAACCACTCAAGGCCAAGCGCGATGAGGCGGTGTCTTGGCACTGCTCGACCAAGTAAGCAATACCTGCCAGAGGCAGTGGTGGGTTGCGTTGGGTAAATATCCAACCCGCTTTTATACGTGCTTGTAGCAGCAAAACCGCTTTGCGAAAACCGCTGACCACTGCGCGGTGGTTCACAGAATCCAATTCACAACGGCGCAGTTCGTTGCCAATTTCGCCGTAAATCAAAGCGGCGGCCAAAATGGCCGAGCGGCAGTCCCGCGGTAATTCGGCAATGCCAGCGGTGGAACGTTTGTAAAGACTGTCGGCCTCAACGAGCACACGGCTGATCACGTTTTGCACCGCTGGGTTGAGTGTGGGTTGGGCCAGCCATTCTTGTGGGTTCAATCCTTCTTCGCGCATCCATTCCAAAGGCAAATAAACACGTTTGTTGCGCGCATCTTCACCGACATCGCGGGCGATATTGGTGAGCTGCATGGCCACACCCAGCTCGCAGGCACGCGCCAAGGTGGAGGCCTGCTGCGGACCCATGATCCAGCACATCATCGCGCCCACACTGCCCGCTACGCGTGCGGCATAGCCGTGCAAATCTTCCATGCTTTCATACTGCCTGCCGTGACCGTCCCAGGCAAAACCATCGAGCAAAGCATCTAGCAAATGGCGCGGCAAGGCGTGTCGGTGCACCACGATGCTCAGGGCGCGGTCCTCCACGGTGTTCATGGGTGTGCCGGCATACATGAGGTCCAGGCGGTGATGCAAAACCCGCAAACTGTCTTCGATCACACCGCCTTGGTCGACCATGTCGTCGGCCACTCGGCAAAACGCATACAAAGCGATGGCGGCCGAGCGCACACGTGAGGGTAAAAAACGGCTGGCTGCAAAAAAAGTTTTGGAGCCGCCGCGCATCATCTCGACGCAGGCGTCTAAATCGTTTTCAGCTTGGTCAGTGAACGGCAAAGGCATGGGGCACAACCTCTTCTAATAATTTGGCAGACATCAACACACTGGGAACACCCGCGCCGGGCTGGCTGCTGGCACCCACCATGAATAAATTTTCCACATCCTCGCTGCGGTTGTGTGGGCGAAACCAAGCGCTTTGGGTGAGCACGGGCTCCAAGCCAAAACCCGCGCCTTGGTAAGACCACAGACGGTCTTGAAAATCTTGTGGTGTGCTGCTTTGGAGCTGACCACATGTTGGTTTAAATCGGGCAATACCGAGTCTTGCAACACCGTGGCAATGGCTTGGCGGTACTGCTCGGTGACGGCGGGCCAATCGGTGCCGCTGCTCAGGTTGGGGACCACCGACAAGACATAAAAACTGTCGCAACCTTCGGGGGCCAGCGAGGGATCAGTGGCCGTGGGTCGGTACAAGTACAGGCTGAAGTCTTTGGCCAAATGGTGGTTCTTGAAAATATCTTGCAGCAGTTCTTTGTAGCGCGGCCCCAGCACCATCATGTGGTGAGGCACATCCTTGTACTGGCGGTTGGTGCCAAAGTACCAAACAAACAAGCCGGAAGAGTATTTACCTTTTGCAATGCGTTTATCGGTCCAGCGAGCGCGGTGCTGCGGCTCGACCAGGTGCTTGTAAGTCCAAGCCGCGTCGCCGTTGCTCACCACAATGTCGGCGGGCACAAACTCGCCACTCTGCAGTTCAACACCTACTGCCGCGCCTTCTTCCACCCGAATGCGCGTGACAGGGGCGTTGTAGTGAATAGGGATGTTGCGGCCTTTGATCAAGTTCACCAGTGCTTGCACGATGGCACCGGTGCCGCCCATGGCCGAGTGCACGCCCCAGCGGTTTTCCAAAATATGGATGAGCGAGTAAACACAGGTGACTGAAAACGGGTTGCCCCCAATCAGCAAGGGGTGAAAACTCATGACGATGCGCAACTTGGGGTGCTTGATGTGTTTCGCCACCATGCTGTAAATAGAGCGCCAGGCTTTCATGCGCATCAATTTCGGCATGGCTTTGATAATTTTGGTGACGGAGTCAAAGGCAATCAAACCCATGTCCTGAAAACCCAGCTGAAAACATTGTTCAGAGGCTTTCATCAGGTTTTTAAAACCTTGCACATCTTCAGGGCTGAATTTGGCAACTTCAGCCAACATGGCTTGCTCGTTGTTGCTGTAGTCGAAATGCGTGCCATCATCAAAGCGGATGCGGTAAAACGGCGACATCAAACGCAGGTCGATGTGGTCTTTCATTTGTTTGCCGCACAGCGTGAACAGTTCTTCAATCAAATAGGGCAAGGTGATGATGGTCGGGCCCGCGTCAAAGGTGAAGCCGTCTTGTTTGTGGACATAGGCACGACCACCAGCCATGTCTAATTTTTCGAAAATTTGAACTTGATAGCCTTTGACGCTGAGTCGAATGGCTGCGGCCAATCCGCCAAAACCGCTGCCGATGATGACGGCGCGGCGCGGTTGTTGGGGTACTTTGAAAATACTGCGATCGTCCAGGGTTCTGAATGCATTCATGCGGGGTCCCCACGGTTAGGCAGTGCCACCGGAGCCGACAATTCGGTTGATGGTGCTTGACTGCGATAAGGACTGCGCTTCATGGCCCAGCCCCAGAGTTTTTGCAAGGGCAGGGCAAACACCATCAGCAAATGCTCAATGATGGCCAAGCCCAAAAGCGAAGACAACAACACCCACGCGGCATTGACCAAGACCAAACCGCTGGCCACTTCCCAGACCATCCAGCCCCAAGTGATGCAAGACACGCCCATGGTGAGATAAAAAAACAAGGTGACAGGTGCTTGTTTGAAATAGCTGCCGATATAGCGTAAGTGCACCGGTAAATACTGCTCACCCACAAACGGCACGCCAAAAAATAAATTCAGCTTGGCGCTCAAGCGCATACACCACAGCAGGGCAAAAGTGCATAAAGCCATGTGGTTGGGTTGGCCTTGCTGCATGACCAAAAGTACGCCGAAGTTGAGAATCAAAGCCAGTTCATGGTGAAGCAAAACCTGCGCTGATTGGATAAAGCGTTGGCGAAAATTTAAACCTGCATCGAGCGCCACACGCCGCGGACCGGTGAGCCATCCGGTGAGAAAGGCCATTTCATGCCAACTCCACATGGCAATCACGCTGAGAAAACCAATGTAGGCGTTGAGCACAGAATGCGAGCGCATGCTGATAGAGGCCGTCCACAGCCCCAAGCCCAGCAAAAAACTCAAACCGCACATGCTCCAGCGAAAACTTGCCGAGGGCAGTCGCACCAACCACAAAATAGCGCCCGTGCCCAGCCACCAACTGAGCAAGGCAAANAGTGCCGCTCCCAAACTGGAGGAGAAAAAATCGGTCATATTGAAAATGCTTTACCAGGCCGGCTGAACCCGGATTTCTTGGGGCAAGGTGTTGCGCTTGACAGGCAATAAATACAAGCGGCCAAAAGTGAAAGCAGCACCTAAGGCGCTTTTCGCTTGACCCCACAAGCCCATCACACCACCGCGCTCCTTGGCTTTGGCGTTGGCGATAGACAAATCAACCAAGCGCGTCATGCAAGCGCGGAAAGTGGGGTGGTCGATATCGACTTCCACGGGAAAGACTTGACGCGCAATTTCCGACGTGATGCGAAACACCTCGTAGTCGTATTCGGTTGATTTGAATCCCATGGCTTGGTGCAACAAGGGACGGGTATGGTCGCGCACATACATGGTGGCGTAGACCGCCACAATAAAAAAGCGAATCCACAGCAAATTGACGCCACGCAGCAAGGCGGGTTGTGAACGCATGATGAGGGCGAAAGACTCGCCATGGCGGAACTCGTCGTTGCACCAACGCTCGAACCAACGGAAGATGGGATGAAAGCGTTTGTCGGGGTTGCTTTCGAGTTGACGATAGATGGTGATGTAGCGGGCGTAGCCAATCTTCTCGGACAAATAGGTGGCGTAAAAAATGAATTTAGGCTTGAAGAAGGTGTAAGACTTGGTGCGTTTGAGTTGCCCCAAGTCGATGCCCAAATCGAAGTCTTTGAGCGACTGGTTGATGAAACCTGCGTGGCGGGATTCATCTCGTGCCATATAGGTCATGAGCTGCTTGATGTCGGGGTTGGTGACATTTTTACGAACCTCGTTGTACAAAATGCAACCGGAGAATTCGGAGGTCAGCGAGCTGATGAGGAAGTCTAGGAATTCTTGACGCATCTCAGGGGAGAGTTGCGGCATCAGGGTTTTGACTTCTTCGGCAAATTGCGCGTCGCGTTGAAAGTGGTCGTGGTTGTTATCGCCCTCATACTCTTTCATCATGACGTCCCACTCTGCGCGCACTGACTCAATATTTAAGCGGTCCATGGCGGCAAAGTCGGTGGTGTAAAAGCGCGGGCTCAGCACGGTGTTGCGAACAGCTTTGGCGTTGGCATCCGCGGCGCTTTCCACACTGCCTATAAGCAGTTCTACGTGATCGAATTCCATCGCTGCGGTGGTGGTCATGGTTTACTCCTGAGAGGCTGATACTGAGGTTGAGGTTGAGGATGCAGGCGCGGGTTGCAATTTGGCAAAAGAAGCCATATTGGTTGGGCCAAAAGATTCAAGATTGATGCGTTGTCCGGTGGCCGGGTCAAGCAGCGTGAGGCGTCCATCGGTGTGCCCGATGAGCTCGAATGTGGGGCCAGACCCAATGCCGCGGCGCATGCGATCACGCGAAAGCGTGCGCAAGATACCGCGCACAAAACCTTGCTCACCCACAAAGCGGGTAATTTCTACAGCGGATTGGCCCTCCATCACAGCGACATCGCCATTGGGACGGTCTTCAAACCGCAGTGTGCGTTGCCAACTCACAGATTTTTGGTCTTGCGGGATTTCCATGCCTTGGCCACGCAGCACGGCGACGACCAAGACCACGCTGGCCAAAAAACCCATAAATATCCAGCCGGTAAGGCCGTGGCGGCCGGGCAATCCGTCGTTGGCAAGGCTGGGGTTCATGTTGCAATTTCTTGAGTGGAAGCGCGAGTGCCGGTGGCGGATGGTGCAGTGTCACCCAGCATCACTGGCATGTGCGGGTTGACAGCTTGCCAAGCTTGCACAATGCGTTCGCCTACATCGCTGACATTGGCAATGCAGCGCAAACTAGGCTCGGGGTGGCGCAGCACCCAAGGGCGTGCATGGGGCCATAAATTGAGCCAAGCGATATGGTCGTTGCCGGCCAACTTCAGTGCGATATCGCCGCTGCCGTCGGCATTGGTTTTAAGTGAGGCGCCGGCCAACATGCGCAAAGGCAAATTGAAGGTGAGGGTCAGCACCACACCAATGCGCATGACCACCCGCTTGTTGGTCAAGGTGTACATGGCTGTGCTGGCTGTCAGCCAAGCCATGAGGCTGAGAATGGCCAGCGCCATGGCGCTGAGCACAAAGCTCAGCACCAAGGGCTTGAACACATTGCGCTCGGGTTCACCCAGCAAATAGGCGGCTTGCAGCAGCATCATGACGGCGAAATACCAAGCCAAGGTGCGCACATGAAATACATCAATGGCAACTTGTTTCCATCTGGGTGCACCTTGCCAAAGCAGCCGCTCGTCGGCAGGCAAGGCTTGAGGAAGCCCCAGCACCTCCTCGAATTCGTGTTCGTGGTGGGGATTGACTATCAAAACATGGGCTCCTGACGTTCGGGTGTGGCGTACAAAGTACCCGCACCGTAATAAGCAGTGATTTTTTCTTCTTCGAGCAAGGTGATTTGTTCCATGCTCTTGGTTTGCGGCACATTGGCAAATTGGCCGGCCAAGATGGCACCCACAAACACACCCTTGGATTTGATGCGTGAGAAGGTCATGGGCAGTAATACAGTCTGACCTCCCGTGAGGCTCACCTCAAGGTAGCGAAACATCATTTCAGCGCGGTCAATCCACAGGTCTTTGACGGTGCCAGCCAACTGCTTGTCGGCGCCGTAAACAGGTAAACCACGGGGGTCGACATCTTGGGACATGACGCCATGGTCGGCAGCGATGCGCAAAGGCACGATCTTGATGTGGTTGCCGTGGTAGAGGTCGGGTTCATCCGCACGGGCTGCCCAAGCGCCTGGGCCCACGCCCGCCAACAAGGGGTCGCCCACGGGCTCTAGGGGTGCGCCCAACCAACTGTGTGTGGGTTGCGCCGAGTAAGTGCTGTCTAAGCGGTTGTAATCCGGCGCCAAGACTTCACGGCCATCAGCCAGTTTGTAAACCTTGGGCTCGGGTATGGGCCAGCCGGTTTGCTTAGGGCCCCCTTCGGCGCGGCCGTTGTCCAACGGATAACCCTCGCGGTGGCCTTCGCGTACGAGGTAAAAAATCAAACCCGCAAAAAAAGCCCAAAACATGTAGAGCACGATTTGTGCAACATCAACATACTGGGTAATAGCACCTGTTTCCATGGCAAGTCTCCTTATAGTGCGCCTGACAAAAAATCATTCAACCTGGCAGTTCTGCCAGCCCCAAACCTCGAGACCTTGAGGCCAAAGCCGGCTTACGGCTGACCAAGGGCCCCAAAGCAATCAACACCACAAACATCATGACCATCTCGGTCTGAAAAACAAAGTTGTAGCCAGTCACGTCGGAGACCAGCACTTCGCCCAACCATCCTTGGGTAGCTAATCCCCCGACCACGTCTCGGGCGACGCCGCCCAAGGCCATGGCGATACCCGAGGCCGTGGCCTGTACCGCACCCCAAGCGCCCAGCACCATGCCAGCGTGTTTGGATTCAGCCATCTCCATGGCGGTCAGCAACATGCCCACCGAGAACAAACCACCGCCAAAACCAATCAAGGCAGCACCTGTTTGAAACATCAGCGCTGAGCCCAAGGGGGCAGAAAAAATAACGCAAGCAAAAGCGGGCAAACCCAGCAAAGCACCCATGGCTGCCAGCCTGACCGCGTCAATATGGCGCAGCATGCGGGTCGACAGCACAAAGGCCAGCAAAGCCCCGCCGGCACTCAAAGCGGTGAGGCCGCTGGTTGAGCCCACACCCAAGCCCAGTATTTGGCCGCCATAGGGTTCGAGCACGATGTCTTGCATGCTGAAAGCCGCCGAGCCCAAACCCACGGTCCACAAAAACCGCTTCATATGCGGCACTTCGATGAAGGCGCGCCAGTTTTGCGAGAAGCCATCGGGTTCGCGTGCGCCGCGTTTGGCGCTGCGGGCTTCTTGTTTCCACACCGAGATGAGATTGATGAAGACGACGATGGTGGCACAGCCTTGCACCGCTTGAATCAGTCGAAGGGGCGAGAAATTGGCCAACAACAGACTGAGCAAGCCGCTGCCCAAAATGAGACCCACCAAGAGCATGGCATAAAGCAAGGCCACCACGCGGGGGCGCTTGTCTGCGGGGGCAACGTCGGTGGCCAGGGCTAAGCCGGCGGTTTGGGTGATTTGTATGCCTGCACCCACCAGCAAGAACGCCAGAACAGCGCCGATGCGGCCCACCAGTACAAAGCCTTCGCGGGGCTCGCTCAGGTTCATCAGGGCGAACGGCATGATGGCCAAGCCGCCAAACATCAGCAAACTGCCCATCCACATATAAGGAATACGACGCAAGCCCAAGGCGGAAGGATGGGTGTCGCTACGGTAGCCAATCAGGGCGCGCAGCGGTGCAAACACCAAAGGCAAGGCCACGGNAATAGCCACCCAAGCCGCAGGCACTGCCAATTCGACAATCATCACGCGGTTCAAGGTGCCCACCAACAGCGCCATGGTCAAGCCTATGGACAGCTGAAACATCGCCAAGCGCAACATACGACCCAGCGGCAACTCTGGCGACGCTGCGTCCGCAAAAGGCACGTACTGCATCATCAGCGACTGCATCCATGCGGGGGGGCGAAAGGCAAACTTCATGTGCGCTTCCATTCCCAAGCTTGCGAGGTGTAAAAGCCGCTGGAGACGCGCTTCATTTGGCCTGGACGCCAGCCGTGTTGGCGCACCTCGCGCTCGATATACACATGCAAAGTGGTTTGGCGAATCGGGGCGAGCTGGGGCGAGCGGTCTGTGCGCGGGAACAAGCGCCCCATGGCATGGGCCGTGGCCAACAGCGGCGAGTGCGGTGCAAAAGTAAACAACACCGAATGGCGGGTGCGCTTGGTGAGGGCTTCAACCGCGTTGGCGATGGTTTGGGTGTCGTAATGGATGAGCGAGTCCATGCACACCACATGGTCGAACTCGCCGTGCTCGGGGCTGAGCATGTCGCCGGACAAAAAAGTGATGCTGCCGCCTTGGGCGCTGAGCGCGGGGTTGCTTAAAAGCTCTTGGGCATGGCGCTCGCGGGCCAAATTCACCAAAGTGGGCGAGAGGTCGATGGCCAGCACCTCGGCGCCGCGCAGCATGGCCTCTTGTGCCAAAGCGCCGGTGCCGCAACCTGCGTCTAGCAGCCTTAAGCCCCGCATGTCTTGGGGCAGCCAAGACAAAAGTGTGTGGCGCATTTCATCGCGGCCTTTGCGCACGGTGGCGCGTATGCGCCCCACCGGGGCATTGGAGGTGAGTACCTCCCATGCCTTGGCTGCTGTGCGGTCGAAATAGTGTTCTATTTCGCCACGGCGCGCTACATAACTGGCTTGGTTCATCTCAGTCAAATCCCAACAAATCAAAAATATCGCGGTCTTTCATGGGTATGGAGGGCAGTGGGTCGGTGCCGGCCCAGAGTGCGGCCGCCAAGCGCATGTACTCGTCTTGCACCGCTTTGACCGCGGGCGTGGCTTCCAATTCAAACATGGTGCATTTTTGTAAACGGCTTTTGCGGATTTCGTCGAGCATGGGGAAATGCGCCATGTTCTTCAAGCCGGTGACCCCGTTGTATTTGTCCACTTGGTCGGTCTCGTCGCTGCGGTTGACGATCACGCCGCCCAAACGCACGTTGTAATTTTTCGACTTGGCACCAATAGCTTGCACGATGCGGTTCATGGCGAAGATGGAGTCAAAGTCGTTGGCGGTGACTATGAGTGCGCGGTCGGCGTGTTGCAGGGGGGCGGCAAAACCACCGCAGACCACATCGCCCAGCACATCGAAAATGACCACATCGGTGTCTTCCAGCAAATGGTGNTCTTTNANNAGCTTGACGGTTTGACCCACCACATAGCCACCGCAGCCAGTGCCAGCGGGTGGGCCACCGGCCTCGACGCACATCACACCGTTGTAGCCTTGAAACACAAAGTCTTCTACGCGCAGCTCTTCAGCATGAAAGTCCACGGTTTCAAGCACATCAATCACCGTGGGCAGCATTTTTTTGGTGAGCGTGAAAGTGCTGTCGTGCTTGGGGTCACAACCGATTTGCAGCACCCGCTTACCCAGTCTGGAAAAGGCGGCGGACAGGTTAGAAGATGTGGTGCTTTTGCCAATACCGCCTTTGCCGTAAATGGCAAAGACTTTGGCATTGCCGATCTTGACGCTGGGGTCGAGCTGCACTTGCAGGCTGCCCTCGCCGTCAGGGCGTCCGCCGCGTTTGATTTGGTTGACGGGGATGGTGGCGGTTTCAATCATGGTGATTTTCCTGTTGGGACTTCAACGGCTGAAATGAGCCTTGGCTTCGTACATGGTCTCTACCGTGATCTGCGCGAGGCCGCGTTCACGGGCAAAAGTTTCGGTGTTGCGGCGGGCTTTGCTGCGGACAAAAAACGGTATTTTTTTGAGTTCTTTTTCCGCCTCGGGCGCCCAACTGCTTTCGTTGCTGGCAGGATCATCTGAGACCACCGCAGCTTGTGCCACTGCTGTTTTTTGCGGCGCAACGGTGTGACCCGAACCCAGATGCGAGGGCGCAGCGCCGTCGTGGAATTCGAAGTCCTCGCGGAACATGCCCAAAAGGTGTTCTTCTAAGCCCATCATCAGCGGGTGCACCCAGGTGTCGAACAAGACATTGGCACCTTCAAAGCCCATTTGTGGCGCGTAGCGAGCGGGGAAATCTTGCACATGCATGGGGGCAGAAATAACCGCACAAGGCACGCCCAAGCGTTTGGCGATGTGGCGCTCCATTTGGGTGCCCAACAGCAGTTCGGGATGCTGGGCTTTGACTGCGTCTTCGACTTCCAAATAGTCGTCGGAGATCAGGGCCTCAATGCCGTAGAGTTTGGCCGCGTCGCGCACTTCGCGGGCGAACTCGCGGCTGTAAGTGCCCAAACCCACCACTTCAAAGCCCATTTCTTGGTGCGCCACGCGAGCGGCGGCAATGGCGTGGGTGGCGTCGCCAAACACAAAGACGCGTTTGCCGGTGAGGTAGGTGGAGTCGACCGACTTGGCGTACCACTTGGCGCGTGAATCTTGACTGTAGTCGGCCAAGGTTTTGCCGCTGCCGACCAAACCTGCAAGCGTGCGCACCTCTTGAATGAAGTCGAGGGTGCCATTGACGCCATAGGGTATGGCTTGGGTAAAGGGCTGTTCGCAGCTGCGTTGCAACCATTGGGCGGTGGTGCGCGCCAACTCGGGGTAAAGCACCACATTGAAATCGGCCTCGGCCAAGCGGCGCAGGTCAGCCACACAGGCGTTGAGTGGGGCCACCACATTCACCTCAATGCCTAACTCTTGCAACAACGATTGAATTTCTTTGACGTCGTCGCGGTGTCTGAAGCCCAAAGCGGTGGGGCCCAAAATATTGCAACTGGCCGGGCGTCCTGCCAAGGGTGTTCGGCTGTGGCCCACTGGCACCAAGTTGCGTACCAAGTGGTAGAAGGTTTCCGAGGCGCCCCAGTTTTCCTTGCGTTGGTAAGCCGGCAACTCTAGAGGCACCACGGGGATGGGCAGGTTCAGGGCCAGTGCCAAGCCGCCTGGGTCGTCTTGGATGAGCTCTGCCGTGCAAGAAGCGCCCACCAGCATGGCATTGGGCTTGAAGCGCTCATGGGCCTCACGCGCTGCGTTTTTAAACAATTCTGCGGTGTCGCCGCCCAAGTCGCGGGCTTGAAAGGTGGTGTAGGTGACGGGTGGGCGGCGTGGCAAACGCTCGATCATGGTGAACAGCAAATCGGCGTAGGTGTCGCCTTGGGGCGCATGCAGCACGTAATGCACATCGGTCATGGCCGTGGCCACGCGCATCGCACCAATGTGCGGGGGGCCTTCGTATGTCCAGAGGGTGAGTTGCATGGTGTGTGACCTTATGCGGCGAGTTTGATGCGACGGCGCAGGGGTCGGCTGAACAGTTCGGCCAAATCAGCCGCTTGCTCATAGCCTTGGATGGGGGTGAACACCAGTTCGATGGCCCACTTGGTGGTCAAGCCTTGGGCCTCAAGGGGGTTGGCCAGCCCTAAGCCACACACCACCAGGTCGGGCGCGGCGGCATGGCATCGGTCGATTTGGTTTTCCACATGCTGACCCTCGGTGATCTGAGAGCCTGGGGGCAACATGGCAAGTTCCTCGCTCATGAGCTTGCGGTGCAAATAAGGTGTGCCAATTTCGGCCAACTGCATGCCCAACTCGCGGCTGAGAAAACGCGCCAAGGGAATTTCCAGTTGCGAATCGGGAAAGAAGAAGATTTTTTTCCCCGACAAATGTACTTTTTGACGCGCCAATGCGGCCTCAGCACGTTGGTGCGGCGCATGGGTCACAGCCTCAAATTGGGCCTGGCTGACACCCCACTCGCTGGCCGCGGCTTGCAGCCATAAGGTGGTGCCTTCTGCGCCTAAAGGAAAAGGCGCTGCAAGGCGTTGCGCTCCGCGAGACTCAAGTGCCAAAGTTGTATCGGGTAAAAACGGTTGGGCCAGCAAAAAACGGGTGTTGGGGCCGATGGCGGGCAAGTCGGTGCTGTTGCGGGGCGGGAAAAAGTCGAGTTGGGGGACGCCCATATCGGCCAACAAGCGACGCATTTGGTCTTCCACCACATCGGCCAAGGTGCCCACCACCAGCAAGCGCTTGTCAGCGTTGGCGTCGAGTGTGGGCAAAACCGGCACCAGCGCTTGCAAGCAAGCGTCTTCGCCTTGGGTGAAAGTGGTTTCTATGCCGCTGCCCGAGTAATTGAGTACCCGCACGCGAGGCGAGTGCTCGCGGCTCAGGCGTTCGGCGGCGCGCGATAAATCGAGCTTGATGACCTCGGAGGGGCAAGAGCCCACCAAAAACAAGGTGCGTATATCGGGGCGACGGCTCAGCAGCTTGTCGACCACTTTGTCGAGTTCGTCATTGCAGTCGGCCAAGCCGGCCAAATCGCGCTCATCGATGATGGCGGTGCCAAAGCGTGGCTCGGCAAAAATCATCACCCCCGCGGCAGACTGTATGAGGTGGGCGCAGGTGCGCGAGCCCACCACCAAAAAGAAGGCATCTTGGATTTTTCTATGCAACCAAATGATGCCGGTCAAGCCGCAAAACACCTCGCGTTGGCCTCTCTCTGTGCGNACCGTGGGCTCGGCGCAGCCCGCGGCATTGCTNTGAATAGGGATCACGGCATTCATGCGGCCAACTCCTTGTGCAGGGCGATGGTGGCACGCTCTTGGATGCGGGCGGCTTTGAGTTTCAAAAGAAATTGTGCGGCGTTGACGGCGTAGGCTGCATAAGCAGCCAAGGCCAACCACATTTGCTCGCGCCGGCTCATATCGCCTTCATACAGCGACCACAAATAGGCGGTGTGCAAAGCCAGTACCAAAAAGCTGAACACGTCTTCCCAGAAAAAAGACTTGGCAAACAACCACTTATCAAACACCACTTTTTCCCAAATAGAGCCTGTGACCATGATGGTGTAGAGCACCAAGGTTTTGAAGACCACCGACCACACTGCCAGCATTTCGCCTTCGCCGGTGACCAAGAAGCGGGTGATCAGACATACGCTCACGGCAAACACGATGAATTGAAAAGCCGCCAAAAAGCCTTGCACCGGCGTCCAAATGGTGTTGTCGCGGCGGATGCGCTCTGCGGGGGTGTACAAGCCCGCGCTGATCACAGTGTTTGAAGCAACTTCGTTCATGGAGGAAAGCTCTTTCTAGATGGCATTAACTGTAGAGATCTATGCGCACAGTGTCAACTTAAATTGACGTTATTTAATACTGACATAACAGGGGTTTTCCCTAGTTTGAATGTGTCAAAAAAATATGACACTTAGCTAACTTTTGAATTCTGTGAACACACCGGACTGAAAAATTGAGCAATGAGTAAGCCCCTAAACCCTGAAATAAAAGCACCCTTGAGCTTGGCTTTGAAAGATCTTGTTATCCCTAAGCTGCTGCAAGTTGCGGGCTCTGAGCAGCCAGGCTCGACCTTGGCCGAGCAACAAAGCCAGCTCTTGGCCAAGACCTGTTTAACCTCCCCCTCCCCAGAAATTGAATCTTGTGTCTTGAACATGGTTAGACAGGGCTTGGGGCTGGAAACCGTGTTTTTGCAAACCATTCCCAGCGCCGCCAGACTCTTTCACCAGTGGTGGGCGCAAGATGAAATTGACTTTGTGGCGGTCACCCAAGCCAGTTACCGCTTGCAAGAATTGGTCTACAAACTCAGNGCTGAATTNGTNNTGAGCGGGCCCCAATGCGGCGGCTTGTCCAACTATGCAGCATTGCTGGTCAATACGCCCCAATCACAGCATTCCTTGGGTCTGCTCATCCTGTCCCAATATTTCAAACGCTATGGCTGGCAGGTCGTGGGCGACACCACTTGGCGCGAGCCGGATATGGTGATTGCAGTGCAGTCTGGTTCTATCGATTTATTGGGTCTGTCGGTCAGTGATGAAAGGCAATTGGGCTATTTGAAAAAACTCATTGCCACTTTGCGAAAGAAATCGCTCAACCCCGGTCTGTTGGTGATGGTGGGCGGCCCCTTGCTGGCCACCCATGACCATTTAGCCGCATGGTTGGGCGCTGATTTTTCNTGTTTGCAGGCTGATCAAGCGCAGTTGATGGCGATACAAAGTGTTGAGCAGGTGCGTAAGCAGCGTGGAAAATCTTCGGTTGAGTTGTTTTAAAGTGTCAAACAGCTTAGACAAACTGAGCTTAGAATAGGGGAAAACCCAAGGTGCTATTTTCCTAGGGTTTGCCAGAAGTCTTGGCCAAGGAAATGATTGTTGATTTAACCAACTTAAGCTTCAATATCTTGATCACTCCAGATTTAAACTCTACTCATTTACAGCAGTTGCTGCCAGGCTTGGTTGACATCATGATGGTGTTGGACAAACAGTCGACAGTGCTGGAAGTGGCTGTTTTTGGCAAAGATTTACAAGGTTTGGACAGCTCTGTTTTCAAGGGGCGCTCTGTCAAAGACTTTCTCAGTTTTGATAGCCAACAAAAATTTTCCAGCATGTGGGACTCGGTGGTCAAAGCCCAAGCCCCAACCTGGCGACATGTCAATTTCTCACCCTCAGCCGGCCAAGACTTGCCTTTGCAAGTCAGCTTGGTGTCTCAGGAAAAAGACCAAACCGTGTGGCTCTTTGGCCGCGATTTAAGCAGCTTGTCGCAAATGCAGCACCGCTTGGTTGAAGCCCATCAATCCATGGAGCGTGACTTTTTGCGACTGCGCCACATGGAGGCGCGTTACCGCTTGCTGTTCGAGTCTGTCGCCGACCCGATGTTGGTGGCCGATGTGGCCCAACGCCGCGTGATGGAGGCCAACAGTGCGGCCCAGCTCTTGTTCAAAGATGTCAACCGCAAATTGCCCGGAACCGATGTGCTTCAGTTGTTCGACCCCAGCAAAAGAGAGGCGCTGGACAACTTGCTGCGCGAAGCGCAAAACTCGGGTCGCATGGAGACGGGGCGGATGCGCTTACTCAAATCGGATCACGATTGCAATTTGCATGCATCGGTGTTCGTGCAAGAAGGTGGGCCTCAATTTTTATTGCGTTTGCAGGCTTTAAGCTCTNNGCAAACCAGCCTATCCAATGCGTCAGTGATTGATTGGTTCCACCACGCTTTAGATCAAGCGCCGGTGGGTTTTGTGGTGGCTGACCGCTTGGGCACGGTGCTGGCCAGCAACCCCGAGTTTTGCAGCATGGTGGGCGTGGCNTCTCACACCATGCTGGCGAATAAAAGCCTTGAAGAATGGCTGGCCCGTGGCGGTGTCGATTTGGGCGTGTTGCTGACCAATTTGCGCCAGTCGCGCACNCTGCGCAGTTTCGCCACCGATTTGCGCAGCATAGTGGGTGTGCTGATACCCGTAGACATCACCGCCGTGACTTTGAATGGCGTGGATCCCACCTATGGCTTCTTCTTCCATGAAGTTTCGGGCGCACGCAGTCGCGACACCATGCCAGCCACCTCGGGTGGTATGGCCGATTCGGTGGCACAGTTGTCGCAGTTGGTGGGGCGCATGCCGATGAAAGAAATCGTCGGCGAGACCAGCACCATGATCGAGCGCATGTGCATTCAGGCCGCTATAGAGCTCACCCAAAACAACCGTGCCTCGGCCGCCGAGATGTTGGGCTTGTCGCGCCAAAGCCTGTATGTGAAATTGCACCGCTATGGCATGGTTGCCGAAGGCGAACCCGAGTAAACCCTAGTTCTCACAAAAAAGCGTCAACTTAGATTGACATTTTATTTTGTCAAATGAAAATGGGGGTATGGCGCTTCCCCAACCCTCAGCTGTCTTAGAGCTTCTCAAACCGGTGACTTGGTTTCCTCCCATGTGGGCCTTTGCCTGCGGCGCGGTGTCTTCGGGGCAGCCTCTGTCAGACAAGGTCGGTTTACTCATCAGCGGCATCGTGTTGACAGGCCCCATGGTGTGCGCCTGCAGCCAAGCCGTGAACGATTGGTTTGACCGGCATGTTGACGCCATCAACGAGCCCCAGCGGCCCATTCCCTCGGGGCGCATGCCCGGGGCTTGGGGCATTGTCATTGCCATTGTTTGGACCTTGTTGTCCATGTGGTGGGCGTGGCAATTGGGCACCTGGGCTTTTGGTGCCACCTTACTGGCGCTGGCGCTGGCTTGGGCCTACAGCGCCCCGCCTTTTCGATTAAAAAAAGACGGCTGGATAGGCAACGCCGCTTGCGCCCTCAGCTATGAAGGCTTGGCTTGGGTCACCGGCGCGGCCGTCATGTTGGGCGGCGCCATGCCCGACGCCTACCATCATCACTTTGGCGCTGCTCTACAGCTTGGCGGCTCACGGCATCATGACCTTGAATGACTTCAAAGCCATAGAGGGTGACCGACAAATGGGTATTTTTTCCTTGCCGGTTCAACTGGGCATCAAAGGCGCTGCAGGCACGGCCTGTTGGGTCATGCTGCTGCCGCAGTTTGTGGTGGTGGCTTTGTTGCTGGTCTGGGGTTTGTTGCCTTACGCGGTGGCGGTGTTGCTGCTGATTTATGCACAAATTCCTTTAATGATGCGCTTTATGCGCGACCCGGTCGGCCGCGCCTTAAGCCTCAGCGCCTTGGGCGTGCCTTTGTTGGTCGCCGGCATGATGGTCAGCGCTTTTGCTTGGCGCAATGCCCCCCAACATCTTGTTCATTCACAGGCTGCTGATGCAGCCACTTTTTCTGTTTCTGTTTCTTTTATCCAATCCCCTCAGGAGTTATTTCATGCATAACCTAACCTATGACGTGGTAGTGGTCGGCGGCGGGCCGTCCGGTGCAACCGCAGCCGATGATTTAGCCAAACTGGGGCGGCATGTTTTGCTGCTCGACAGACAAGGGCGTATCAAGCCCTGTGGTGGGGCCATCCCGCCACGCCTGATCAAAGACTTCGATATACCCGATGAGTTGTTGGTCGCCAAGGCGCGTGCTGCGCGCATGGTTTCGCCCAAAGACAACAAGGTCGACATTCCTATCGAGGGCGGTTTTGTCGGCATGGTCAACCGCGACGAGTTTGACGAATGGCTGCGGGTGCGCGCCGAAAACCATGGCGCGGTGCGCCAGCGCGGCATTTTTGACAAACTCAGCCGCGACGACGATGGCATCAGCCGGGTGCACTTCACCATCCGTACCGACGACGGTTTGGACATGCCCGCCAGTGTGCGCGGTAAATGCATCATCGGTGCCGATGGCGCACGTTCCCAGGTGGCCAAGCAAGCCGTACCAGGCGCTGAAAAAACCAAGTATGTTTTCGCCTACCACGAGATCGTTAAAACACCGGAAAACATGCTGCAAACCGATGCAGACCCCTCGCGTTGCGATGTGTACTACCGAGGCAGTTTGTCGCCCGACTTTTACGGCTGGGTGTTCCCCCATGGCGACACCATGAGCGTGGGCACGGGCAGCGCCGACAAAGGTTTTTCATTGCGCGGTGCGGTCGGTCGTTTGCGTGACGCTGCTGGTTTGCAAAACGCTACCGTCTTGCGTCGCGAAGGCGCGCCCTTGCCCATGAAGCCCTTGCCGCGCTGGGACAACGGCCGCGATGTGGTGCTGGCGGGTGACGCCGCGGGTGTGGTGGCACCGGCTTCGGGTGAAGGNATTTACTACGCCATGCTGGGTGGACGCTTGGCGGCCGATGCAGCGCATGAATGTTTGCTGCATCGCAATCCAGCGGCTTTGAAGCAAGCGCGTAAACGCTTTATGAAAGACCACGGCACNGTGTTTTGGGTGCTGGGCATCATGCAGTATTTTTGGTACAGCACCGATAAGCGCCGCGAGAGTTTTGTGAAGATGTGCGAAGACAAAGATGTGCAAAAACTCACCTTTGACTCGTANATGAATAAAAAACTNGAGCGCACCAAGCCCATGGCGCATGTGAAGATTTTCTTCAAGGACATGGCGCATTTGATGGGCATGGCCAAAACCTGAGGGCTGGCTGGGTTTGGCTTCAGTTTGAGGCCTGAGCCATGGTTTTGACAAGGAATTGCACGCACTGCGTGGGTGCCTCCTCGTGCACCAAATGCCCAAAACCTGGCCAGCTTTCCAAGTGGCCATCAGCCAGCAAGCCCAGCGCTTGTTGCGCTTGCGCAGGCGGCACAGCGCGGTCGCGCTCGCCCACCAGCATGTGCACCGGGCAGCGCAACTGGCGCAATGTGTGCGCACCTTGCGACAAGTCCCAAGCGGCCATCATTTTCAAAGCGCCTTGGGCGTGTTCGGGGTCAGCAACCAACTCGGCGTAAAGCGCTTTGCCTGCTTGGTCCAACACCGAACCCGTGCCATCGAGCAACTTCTCCAACATCCCCGGGCCGCTGGCTTGCTTGGCAAACCACTGGGGCACAAAGGGCGTGAGCGCCAGCAACTTCGCCGCCGGCGGAAACAGCAGTCCAGCCAAGCCAGGCAGCGGCAACCAAGCGGGGTTGATGCCTATCAAGGCTTGGGGGGTAAGTTGTTGGGCTATGACCATTTGCGCGGCAATCGCCGCACCTGCCGAGTGAGCGATGAACACATCCACCGGTACTTCCAGCGACTGCATCAAAGCGTGCAAGCTGGTGGCCATGCCCTGCATGGACATGCCTTGGCCGCTTGCCAAAGAGCTGAAACCGTGGCCGGGTAAATCCACCACCCACACTTGTGCGTGTTCGGCCAGTGGCCGCAGCAAATCGCGCCAAGTGTGGCCGGACGCGCCCGTGCCATGAATCAGCAACACCCTAGGCCCTTGCTGGCCCGCTTGTTGCACATGCCAGCGCACGCCGCCGGCTTGCACAAATCGGCTGAGTTCGGCATGTGGCCAAGTTTGGCGATGCGCTTGCCAATCCATATCAGCGCGCGGCGGCTTGCACCACTTGCGCCATGCGTTGGCTGTTGGCCTGCGGCAGGGGCACATAGCGCGAGCCCATGGCCAGCGCGATTTGCTCGGCTTGTGGCTCGGGGCGCGCCGAAGTGTCTATCCAAATGCTGGGTAATCCTTGGGTTCGCCAAGCGTTAGCCCAAGACAGCGACTCTTGCAAGGCCTGCGCCCGCCCCCCGCTGCCTTGCAAACTCACATTGGCGCGGCCATCACACAGCATGACCAAACTGGGGCTCACGCCCAAGCGACGTTGTTGCAGCGCCAGTTCCAGTGCCAATTTGATGGCGTGAGGCAAGGGCGTGCCCCCGCCGCCGGGCAATCCGGCCAAGCTGCGTTTGGCGCGCACCAGCGATTTGGTGGGGGGCAACAACACCTCGGCCTGGCTGCCGCGAAAACCCACCACACACACCTGATCGCGCCGCGAATAGGACTGCGCGAGCAGCAACTCGACCGCGCCCTTGGCCTCGGCCAAGCGGTGCAGCGCCGCCGAGCCCGAGGCATCGATGGCAAAAATCAAACAGGTTTGGGTGCGCTCGGCATAGCGATGAACATGGAAGTCTTCGGCGCGAATGCGCAAGCGGGGCGTCAAGGATTGCGCACTGACCGCAAAGGCGCTGGGGCTGCGCAGCTTTTGCCGTGGCGCGGCGTGCCCCAAGGTGGCCAGCACATGCAAACGCGCTCCTTGGCGGGGCAGACCAGGACGCGGCGGCAGGGGCGAGCCACGGCTGCGGCTTTGACGAACTTCGCCGCTGCGGCTTTGGCCGCCGCCTCTGATTTGGGTGGCGCGCGTGCTGGCCAGTTGCGCCAACACATCGGGCGGCAAACTGGCCAAGGCCGCTTCGAGCAGCATCTCGCCCAGGTCTTGCGGCGGCGTGTCTTCTTCGGGCGAGTCGGGAGCTTGCTCGGGGGGCGGCGGCTCGTTGTCGGGCGGCGCAGGCTCATCTTCGGGTGGCGGCTCGTCGTCGGGCGGTTCGGCGGGGGGCTCTGGCGGCTGTTCGGGGGGAGCCTCTTGCTCGGGCGGTGCCGGCATTTGGGTAGCCCGCGGCGTCAAGCACAGGCGGGCAGCACGGCCCAAATCAACATCTTCCACCGCCGCGCTTTCGCGCAGCGCTGCCAGCACGCAGGCCAAGCGCACACAGGCCAAGGGACCACGCAAACTGGCAATGCCCATGGCTTGGGCCATCTGGGTAATAGCTTGAATTTGCTCATCATTCAAGCGCAGTGTGCGCAAACGTTCAAACACTGTTTGGCGCTCGGTATCGGCGGCTTCATCTGGGCTGGCCAGCACACCCAAGAGGCCCAAAATCTCATCGCTGGCCGTTTCTTGCCGACCCAAGTGGCGCAAATCCAGCCAAATGCCCAGACGCTCTTGCAGGCTCTCGCTCATGCAGGGTTCATCTTCCAATGCCTCGTCCAAAGCGATCAGGCCTAGGCGTGCGTCTTGGGTGTCGCCGCCGCCGTGGGGGGTGACGCGCCCGTTGTCGAGCACTTGGCCCAAAATGGCTGCGGCCTCAGGGGCCATGCGCTCGGCCATGGGGGCCAGCAGCAGCGATTGGTCGGACTGCGCCAGCAAACCGGCTTGGGTGACGGGTTTACCGGTGCTTAAAGTGGCGCTCAAATCCAAGCCGCCCAAGAGGCGTTCGCTGTCAATATTGTTGGGCAGTCGGCGCACATTCGGGCGCAGGTGTTGCAGCAAAGACAGCCACTCGTCGCGCACCGGCCCGTGCGGCGCACGCAACCAAATGCCGCGCATTCCCACGGGGTCTATGTGCAGGGCCGCCAGCGCCCATAGCGCGTCGTCCCAAGCGAGGTTCACGCGCCCAGCACCTCGGTGAGCGCGCGCTCGACGCGGGTGCCTGAGCCGGTGTCATCCAAGGGATTGCGGCGCAAGCGATGGCGCAATGCCATGGGAGCAACAGCACGCAAATGCGCGGGCGTTGCTGCTTTATGGCCTTGCATGGCCGCCAGCGAGCGGCAGGCCCGCATGAGGGTGAGTTCAGCGCGCAAACCATCGGTGCCCAGCGCTTGGCACAACTGGGCGCACAAGCGCAGCAAATCATCGCCGACCTTGACTTTGTCGAGCAGTTTGCGGGCCTTCAAAATGTGTTCGCGCAAGCCCTGGTTTTGCAATGCCCATTCGTCTCGAAAGCCTTGTGGGTCGCGCTCGAAAGCGTCGCGGCGTTTGATGACGGCGATGCGTTGATCTATGTCTTGCGGCGTGCGTACCTCTACGACAAACCAAAGCGGTCAAGCAATTGGGGGCGCAATTCGCCTTCTTCGGGGTTGCCGCTGCCGACCAACACAAAGCGCGCGGGGTGGCGCACCGACAGGCCCTCGCGCTCGACCACGTTCTCGCCAGAGGCGGCGACATCGATGAGCAAATCGACCAAATGGTCTTCCAACAAATTGACTTCGTCGATATATAAAAAACCGCGGTTGGCTTGGGCCAGCAAGCCGGGGGAAAAGGCTTTGATGCCTTGGCTCAAAGCTTTTTCTAAGTCGAGAGCGCCCACCACCCGGTCTTCGCTGGCGCCCAGCGGTAAATCGACCACAGGCACGGGGCGGGTTGCGGTTTTGGGGCGCTTGCCCGTGGCTTTGAGGCTGGCGCAATCGGTGCAGGTGGCAGCACTGCTGGCGGGGTCACAGCCGTAGCTGCAACCCACCACCACTTGCAAGGGCGGGAGCAAATCAGCCAGCGCACGCACCGCGGTGGATTTGCCGGTGCCGCGGTCACCCAGCGCCAAAATGCCGCCGACTTTGGGGTCGATGGCGACGATTTGGATGGCGAGTTTCATTTCGTCTTGGCCGACGATGGCGGAGAAGGGGAAGGGTATGGCCATGGCGTGATCTTAAGCAATTCGCCGAGGTCGGCGCGCTGAAAGCGGGCAGGCTTTAGCTGGCGCTGCCTTCAAAAACACCTTCAAGGCGATCTTCAAGTTCGTCGCTGGCTTGACGCAGGCGCTCCAACATGTCGGCATCGGGCTGCCAGTAAGCGCGGTCCGAGGCCTCGATCAAACGGTTGGCCAAGCGTGCCGAGGCCGTGGGGTTGAGCTTGGCAAGACGGTCGCGCATTTCGGGGTTGAGCACAAAGGTCTCGGTGAGTTGTTTGTAAACCCAAGGCTGTACTTGCCCGGTGGTGGCCGACCAGCCCATGGTGTTGGTAATGTGCACCTCAATTTGACGCACGCCTTCGTAGCCATGGGCCAACATGCCTTCGTACCACTTGGGGTTGAGCATGCGGGTGCGGGTCTCCAAAGACACTTGCTCGGACAAGCTTCGCACCAAGCCGTCGCCACGGGTTTGGTCACCAATATAAACAGGTGTGTCCACACCGCCCTTGGCTTGACGCACGGCGCGGGTGATGCCGCCCAAGGTATCGAAATAGTTATCCACTGTGGTCACGCCCAACTCGACCGAGTCAAGGTTTTGGTAGGTCAGTTGCACGTCGGCCAAGGCGCTTTTGAGCAAGCCCTTGTGCTGCATGGGTTTGCCGCTGACGCCATAGGCAAAGCCCTTGCGTTGGCTGTAGGTTGTGGCGAGTTCGTCCTCGTCTTCCCAGCCGCCGTTTTCCACTAAGTTATTCACATTGGAGCCGTAAGCGCCATCGGCATTGCCAAACACCCGCAAAGCCGCGGTTTCAATGTCACAGCCGTGTTCGGCTTGGTAGGCCAAGGCGTGTTTACGCACAAAGTTGTCTTCGGGTGACTCGTCGGCTTGGGCGGCCAGCAAGGCGGCTTCGGCGATGAGTTTGATTTGCAAAGGCATCAAGTCGCGGAAGATGCCCGACAAGGTGACCACCACATCGATGCGCGGGCGGCCCAACTCGGCCAGCGGTACCAGGCTTGCACCCACCAGTCGGCCATAGCTGTCAAAGCGCGGCTTGGCACCATACAAGCGCAGCACTTGGGCGATTTGACTGCCCTCGGTTTTCAGGTTGTCGCTGCCCCACAACACCATGGCGACCGACTCGGGCAAGGGGTTGCCGTCTTGCACATAGCGGGCGATGAGTTTGTCGGCTTGCACCGCGCCGTCTTTCACCGCGTAAGCGCTGGGAATTCGGAAGGGGTCAAAGCCGTGCAAATTGCGTCCCGTGGGCAAAACCTCGGGGGTGCGCATAACGTCGCCGCCGGGAGCGGGGCGAATGTAACGCGCATCCATGGCGGCGATCAGGCCATTGATTTCGCTGTTCATCATCATCAAGCGGTTGGCGTCGCCAAGCTTGTCAAACAAGGCTGCATGGGCCTCCATGCCCGCCAAGCCACTTTGCGCCAAGGCTATGGCCGGCGCGCTGCCTGCAACCAGTGCCTCAACCGAGGTGCGTTCGGGTTTGGCGTCGTAGCTGGCTTCGGCCATGGCCATCAGCATGTCCACGCGCTCGCTGTCTGAGGGTGGGCGTCCCACCACATGCAGGCCGTGCGGGATCAAGGTGTATTCCAACTCCAAAATTTGCTCGCCCAATTTTTGTATGCGTTTGGCGGCATTCAGCTCAATGGGCGCATCCGTGGCCAAGGTCCAAGCCGGTGCCATGTTGACCAAGTCAAGCTCAGCCGCTTGGGCTTGCACCAAGGCCATGAGCTCGGCGCGTTCGTGGTCTTGATCGAGTTCCAAACCGCGCCAGCGGTCTATCGACGATTTAAGGTCGGCCAGACCCGCATACAAACCCGACTCCGCCACCGGTGGGGTGAGGTAGCTGATCAGTGTGGCGGCGGCGCGGCGCTTGGCAATCGCACCCTCGGAAGGGTTGTTGGACGCGTAAAGATAAAAGTTGGGCAACTCGCCAATCATGCGGTCGGGCCAGCACAGCGCCGACATGCCGTTTTGTTTGCCAGGCATGAACTCCAAAGCACCGTGTGTACCAAAGTGCAGCACCGCATTGGCGTTGAAGTCTTCCTTAAGGTAACGGTAGAAAGCCGAAAAAGCGTGCGTGGGCGCAAAGCCTTTTTCAAACAACAAGCGCATGGGGTCGCCCTCGTAGCCAAACGAAGGTTGCACAGCCACCAAGATATTGCCGTACTGCTGGCCCATGACAAAAATGCCTTGGCCATTGCTGTTTTGTTTGCCAGGGGCGGGGCCCCATTGGGCCTCAATTTCACTCAGCCATTTTTCACGGCGAATATGCTGCTCGGCAGGAATGACGGTGTGTACATTGGCGTCGGCACCGTATTGCTTGGCGTTGCCATACAAAATACCGTCGCGCAAAGCGTCAACGCTTTCGGGCAAATCTACCGTGTAGCCCTGGGCCTTCATCTCGACCAGGGTGTTGTACAAAGACTCAAACACGGCCAAATAGGCGGCAGTGCCGGTGTTGCCGGCATTGGGTGGAAAGTTGAAGATGACCATGGCCAACTTGCGGCTGGCGCGTTCTGAGCGGCGNAGGTCGACCAATTTGCCCACCCGTGCCGCAAGCATGGCGGTGCGTTCCACGCAGGTGAACATGTCTTGCTGTTTGTGCTCTTTGGTGAAGGTGCAGCGCTGCTCGCAACCCGTGCAGGTAACGCCATCCGCGCCTGGGCGCCCGCCGTACACCATGGGCACGGTGGAGCCATCGAGCTCGGGGATGGCAATCATGATGGTGGACTCGACGGGCAACAAACCGCGGTCAGAGCCGCCCCATTGGTCCAAGGTTTGGAACTCCACTGGGTGGGCGGCGATGTAAGGCACAGCCAGCTTGGCCAAGATTTCTTCGGCGGCGTGCGCGTCGTTGTAGGCGGGGCCGCCGACCAATGAAAAGCCTGTGAGGGACACCACGGCGTCTACCGTGGTTTGGTCGTTTTGAAAGAAAAACGCGTTGATGGCAGGACGTGAATCCAGGCCCGAAGCAAAAATAGGCACCACATTCAGCCCTTGCACTTCCATGGCGGCGATCACCGCGTCATAGTGCTGGGCATTGCCTGCAATCAGGTAGGAGCGCATCAAAATCAGACCCACGCGACCGCGGGCTTTGTCGGGCGAGACCACGGTGGGCAAATCAGCCAACTGATCGGACAAGCGCGACTTCATGCGCGGGTGGTAAAGGCCTACCTCGGGGTATTCCAACGGCGGCAAGACCTTGGCTTTGGACTTGGCGCTGCTGGCACCGGCGTAGCGGTCGGCCAAATAATGCACCATGCCTTGGATGTTTTCTTGAGAGCCGCCCAGCCAATATTGCAAGGTGAGGAAATAAGCACGCAAGTCTTGTGCGGTGCCTGGGATAAAGCGCAGCATTTGCGGGATTCGGCGCAGCATTTTCATTTGCTTGGCACCGGCGGCGGCTTTTTCCGAATCATCCTTGGGGCTACCGCGCAGCTTTTTCAAAAATGCCATGGGACCGCTGGCGGGCTTGGACATATCGAGCTTGCCCAAGCGGGTGAGCTTGACCACCTCGCCGGCCGACATGGCGCAGACCATGGCGCTGCAGTGCTCGCGTCGGGCTTGNAAATCGGCCAAAATTGGCAAGAAATGGTCTTCCATGAACAACATGGTGACAATAATGATGTCGCTGTGGGAGATATCTTCACGGCATTGCGCCAACAATTTGGGATTTCCTGCAAACTCCGAGGCGGAATGAATATTCAAACTGAGGTGGGGCATCAAGCGCTTCAAGCCCACGCGGGCACGGTCCACCGCACTGTTGAGGTGGGTGTCCATGGTGACAATCACCACCCGCGTGTCTATGTCTTGCTGTGTGCCTTGCTTGAGTTTGAACGTCATGCAGTGTGCTCGTGGAAATCAATGCTTGTGTTAATTGACGGCTTAATGTGTCAGTTTATGTTGACATTATGAAGCTTTTGAGTCCATAGGCACTGGTAAAAACCCTANTTTTGGGTTTTTTTCTGTTTCAGAGATACTTTTTTTAAATATGAACAACTTTTCAAACTCTTCTCTCCCGCCCTCGGCCAAGCCTCAGCTGCGCCTGCATTGGCGCAGCTTAGCCCTGTGTTTTGCTATCAGTTTTGGTATTGCCGGCATAGGCAACGCCTTAACCGAACTCGGCCCTTGGTATTTCCAGCTCAAGCACCCGCCTTGGAAGCCGCCCGACGCAGCCTTTGGCGNGATTTGGACAACTATCTTCTGTTTATGCGCGGTCAGTGCTTGGTTGGCTTGGCATGCCGCACCCACCTCGGGACGGCGCGCCAAAGTGGTGGGGCTTTACCTCTACAACGGCGCTTTGAATATTTTCTGGAGTTTTCTCTACTTTCACCTGCACCGTCCTGACTGGGCTATGTGGGAGTGGTTCCTCCTGTGGCTCAGTGTGTTGTGGCTGGTTCAGGGCTTGTGGCGGGAGTCGCGCTTGGCGTCCTTGCTGGTGCTGCCTTATTTAATATGGGTGAGCGCGGCTGGAGTGCTTAACCACGACACCATCATCCTCAACGGGCCCTTTGTACAAGCTTTGCAGCGCTTTATCCCAGCGTCAACCTAGGGTATGGCCAGCGCGTTTTGATAAAACCCTTAAGCTGAGTAAGAATACGAGGCTTTTATTTCGCCCTTCGGGGTAACTTTTATCGGAGATTTTTATGACCCGTCGTCGCGAATTCATGATCCAAGTCAGCGCTGGTAGCGCCGCTTTGTTGGCCGGCAGTTTTGCCATGGCAAATACCTTGGTTGCTGAAAACGACCCCCAAGCCGTTGCTCTGGGATACAAAGCTGACACCACCAAAGTCGACGCCAAGAAATACCCCACCCATGCTGCCGCCCAAAACTGTGGCAACTGCGCCTTGTTCCAAGCTAAAGCGGGNGACAAAGCCGGCATGTGCCCCTTGTTTGCTGGCAAGCAAGTGGCTACCGCTGGCTGGTGCAGTGCCTACGCCAAAAAAGGCTGATTCTTTTTCAAAAGGGGGCTTCTTTAGCCCCTTAGTCAGACCCCTGTTGCTTAGGCCTCAGGGGTTTTTTCATGGCAAATTCGCACTAGTGAATACCCTTAATCGTCAACTTTAATTGACACATTCAAGCGGCTTGGGATTACAGTCGAGGCTGAGCAAAGCTGGCAAAAGAGGCAGGCAGATGAGTTCATTGTTAGAAAGTATCAATTCCCCCGCAGATTTAAGACGCTTGTCGAGCGCACAACTCAGGCCACTGGCCGACGAGTTGCGCTCCTATGTGTTGGAGAGCGTGGCGAAAACCGGCGGACACCTCAGCTCCAACTTGGGCACGGTCGAACTCACCGTGGCTTTGCACTACGTATTCAATACACCACACGACCGTTTGGTCTGGGATGTGGGTCACCAAACCTACCCGCACAAGATACTCACCGGACGACGCGAGCGTATGCACACTTTGCGCCAACTCAATGGCGTGGCGGGTTTTCCTAAGCGCGACGAGAGCCCCTTCGATGCCTTTGGCACAGCGCATTCCTCCACCAGTATTTCTGCCGCTTTAGGTATGGCCTTGGCGGCCAAGCAAAAAGGCGATCGCCGCCGCTGCGTGGCCATCATTGGCGACGGCTCCATGACAGCAGGTATGGCCTTTGAAGCGCTGAACAACGCNGGCGTGTCNGACACCAATTTATTGGTCATCCTCAACGACAACGACATGTCCATCAGCCCCCCCGTGGGCGCGCTCAATCGCTATTTGGCGCAACTCATGAGCGGACGGTTTTATTCCGCAGCCAAAGAGGTGGGCAAGCAGGTGTTGAAAAATGCCCCACCGCTGTTTGATTTGGCACGGCGCTTCGAGCAGCAAGCCAAGGGCATGGTGGTGCCCGCCACTTTGTTTGAAAAATTTGGCTTTAATTACATAGGCCCCATTGACGGCCACGACCTCGACTCATTGATTCCCACACTGGAAAACATCAAGTATTTGCAAGGGCCGCAGTTTTTGCATGTGGTGACGCGCAAAGGCCAAGGCTACAAATTGGCTGAAGCCGACCCCATCGCCTACCACGGCCCGGGCAAATTCGATACCAAAGTGGGCTTGGTCCCCCCCGTCACAGCGCCCAAACAAACCTTCAGCCAAGTGTTTGGTAGCTGGTTGTGCGACATGGCAGCGGCTGACCCCTTGCTGGTGGCCATCACGCCGGCCAT
>JGI25917J50250_1000049_pt1 | contig 28434 bp, 25 predicted proteins | sample LauGreSBDMM110SN_4_FD_50250 | JGI IMG/M metagenome (IMG submission 50250) | reverse complement strand
AAATCTAATTGGCTTGGAATTGGAGGAAAAGCAAATTTTTTTTTTAAGCCAAAAGATTTAAAGGATTTACAAATATTTTTAAGAAATAACAATAAGCNTTTTCCAATTATTATAATTGGNTCTGGTTCAAATTTATTAATTAGAGATAAAGGATTTGATGGAGTGGTTATTAAATTTGGAAAAGATTTTGATTACAAAAAAATTAATAACAATATTATAAATTGTGGACCTGCAACGCCAAAATCAATTTTAGCAGAATATGCGGCCAATAATAATTTAACCGGTTTTGAATTTCTATATTGTATTCCAGGAACGGTTGCTGGTGGAGTAGTCATGAATTCAGGCTGTTATGGTAGCGATATATCAAAAGTAGTATTGAGCGTTACAGTCATCGATATGAATGGAGAAATTAAGATCATTAGTAACAAAGATATTAATTTTTCGTATCGACATAGTTCACTTACTAAAAATCAAATTATTACCAATATTGAAATGAAAGGATCTTTTCTTGAAAATCAAAAAATATTAGAAATTATGAAAAATTTAAAAGATAAAAAAGATACTGAACAACCACAGAAAATTAAAACAGGCGGTAGTACTTTTAAAAATCCAAAAAATTCAGATAAAAAAGCTTGGCAATTAATAAAAGAGTCTGGTTGCGCTGATTTAAGAGTTGGCAGAATTAAGCTATCCAATTTACATTGTAATTTTCTAGAGAATTTAGATAAAGCAAGCTCAGAGGATGCAGAAAATTTAATTGAAAAAATAAAAAAAGAAGTTTTTAAAAAGACCAATGTAAATTTAGAGCTAGAATTAGAAGTTGTAGGAAAAAAATGAATAAAGAAAAAGTTACAGTTTTAATGGGTGGAATTTCTGCCGAAAGAGATGTCAGCTTAGATAGCGGTAAAGCCTGTGCAAAAGCTCTTTCTGAAATTGGTTTTGATGTGACAAGTTTAGATGCAAAAGATGATTTTATTGAAAAGTTAATTAAGAATAAGCCCGATAAAGTTTTTAATGCTTTACATGGAAGATTCGGAGAAGATGGTTCTATCCAGGGATTGTTAGAACATTTAAAAATACCCTACACTCATTCTGGAATTTTATCTTCAGCAATTGCTATGGATAAATTAACATCAAAAAAAATTTTTAAAGAAGCCAACATTAGTTCGCCTGAGTATCTAGTAATTAAAACTGTGAAAGATTTTCAAAGTTCAAAAATTGGATACCCTTGTGTAGTTAAACCAAACAATGAAGGATCAAGTGTAGGTGTTTATATTTTTAATGAACCAAAGAAATCTGATGAGGACACAGTTGTCACTTTATTAAAAAAATATAGTTTTTTAATTCTAGAAAAATATATTCCAGGAAGAGAAATACAGGTTGCTGTGATGGGATCAAAAGCTTTAGGTGGAATAGAGATTGTGCCGACAAGATCCTTTTATGATTATGAAGCTAAATATTCAGCTAATGCTAAAACAAAACATATTATTCCTGTTAAAATAAATGAAGCCGACTATAAAAAGATTTTAGATATGGCTTTACAGGCACATAATATTTTAGGCTGCAGAGGAGTAACGAGGTCTGATTTTAGATATAATGAATCTGACAAAGTTAATAAAATTTACATTCTTGAGGTAAATACTCAGCCAGGTATGACAAGTTTATCTTTAGTTCCAGAGATTGCTAATTATTACGGAATTTCTTTTAATGAATTAGTTAAATGGATAATTAATGATGCTTCTATTAATAGATGATCAAAACAAAGAGATATATTTTTCTCGGTTTATTAATTCTTCTCACAACATTTAATCCAGAGCTACCTTTATTAAAGCTTGGTTTTTTTATTATTAAAACAGTTAATGTTTCTGATTCAAAAAATGCTGACCTAGAAAAAATTAAAAAACAATTTAACTTCTTGGTTAACACTAGCATTTTAAGTATTGACCATAAAAAAATGAACGAAGTAGTTTTACAAAATGAATGGATTCATTTTTTAAATATTAATAAAAAATTTCCATCAACAGTTAATGTGATGGTAGTTGAGCACGAGCCCTTTGTTTTTTGGAAAAAAGGTAATAATAATTTAATAATTACCAAAGAATTTACTTTAATAGAAAAATTTAATTCAAATAATTTTTCCAATCAAACTCAAGCAAAAGGCAATTTTGATATTGAAGATCTAAAAAGACTATATAAAGCGTTAAATAATAATAATTTTGATTTAGCCAACATTACTAGCTTTGAATTTACAAATTCTGAAAGATGGGATTTATTTTTAAAAGGTAATAAAAAAATTATGCTCGGCAGATATGATTATAATCAACAGATTAACAATTTAAATAAAGTACTTATTCAGTCCAAAGATGAAAAATTTACATATATCGACTTAAGACTTAAGAACAAAATTTTTGTAAAATAGACAATGATTCAAAAAAATGAATTAATTGCATCTATAGATATTGGCTCCTCAAAAATTAAGTGTCTTATTGCAAAGTTAAAAAATAACAAAATTGAGATTTTAGGAAAATCAATTGTTGTATCTAAAGGTATTACAAAAGGCTTGGTTACGAATTTTCATGAAGCAAATTTAGTAGTACGCGAGTGTTTAGAAATTTCTGAAAAGCAAGCCGGCATTTCGTTAGAAAATATTATTGTAAATGCAGAATTTGAAAATATTTCTAGTAACTTATTAACAGAATATAAAAGTGTACATGGCGATCAAATCGAACATGAAAAAGATATTCAAGGCTTGATACATATTGCTGTAGATGAAATTGCTAAGAATAATAAAGATAATGCAATTATACACATATTTTCATCTAATTATAAAATTGATAAAAAAATTAATGTTGAAAATCCAGTTGGATTTAAAGCAAATATTTTTTCAGCTGACATTCATGCAGTTTTAGCGGAACACTCTTCTATTGATAATTTAAAAAATATTATCAATTCTTGCGAATTGTCAGTTGAGAATTATGCCTTTGGTACTTATGCGTTAGGTTTATCTTTTTTAAACCAAAATGATTTAAACGAAGGAGCCATTTGCATTGATTTTGGGAAAGATAAGACAAGTTTCGCTATATTTGAAAATAACGCTCTTTCATATGTAGGTGTTATTCCCTACGGTTCAAATCAGGTTTCAAAAGACTTAGCTAAAGTTTTGGACATAAAAATAGAGATCGCCGAAAGAATTAAAGTTGAGAGCGGAGAATGTATATTAAATGAGAATACAAAAGATAAGATTGAATATTTACCAGTTCATTTATTCCCAGACGATGATTTTAGAAAAATATCAAAAACAATCGTTAATACTATTATTAATTCTAGAGTTGAAGAAATTTTACAGCTAATTTATAGAAAAATTAAAACCTACAATTCAATAGATATAAAAACTAAGAAAATTTATCTTTCCGGCAGAGGATCAAACTTAGTTGGTCTAACAAGTTTAATAAAAAAATACTTTTCACAAAGAACGGAGCTTGTTTTGCAAATAAAACAAGAAGATGAAAATTTAGTTAATAATTTATCTCAGGATTTTTTAGTTTGTTATGGAATGGTTAAGAACTATTTTTATGGATTTCCATCGGAAGCTTTGCCAATTAAATTTAAAAATACAGGCTTTTTTTCAAGACTTTTATCTATTTTTCAAAAGTAGAAATCGTAACAAAAGGTGATTAGCTATTGCTATAGATATTACTAAATATCTATCTCATCAAAAACATGTATCAAAAAACATTAAAATCAAAAATTAATTTTAAAGGAGTTGGTCTTCATAGCGGAATAGTTGCTAATCTTGTAGTTAAGCCCTCAGCTCCTAATTCAGGAATAACCTTTGTTAGAGTCGATTACAAAGGAAAAGAAAAAATTATCCAGGCTCATATTAGTAACGCCCTGCCAGCAAAATTGTGTACAACTATTTCTAATAAGCAAGTTTCAATTTCAACTATTGAACATTTAATGTCTGCTTTATCAGGAATGAGCATTGATAATGCTATAGTAGAAGTGGATAGCCAAGAATTGCCAATACTAGATGGAAGTTCAAAAGAGTTTGCGGTTGCCATACAAGATGTCGGAACTACAGTACAAAGTTCAGAAAAAAAATATATTAAAATTTTAAAAAAAATTATTATTAAAGAAAAAGATAAATCCATTTCAATTGAACCAACAAATAAAAATAAATTAGAAATAGATTATGAAATTGATTTTCATGATCGTGTTATTAAAAGACAAAGTAAAAAAATAGATCTAGAGAAAAATGGGTTTATGGAAGTTCATGACTCTAGAACGTTTTGTTTGCAAAAAGATCTAGAAAATATATTTAAGATGGGACTTGCAAAAGGAGGTTCTTTAGAAAATGCAATTGTTGTTTCTGAAGATAAAGTTCTAAACCAAGATGGTTTGAGACATAAAGATGAATTTGTAAGACATAAAATTTTAGACTGTATAGGTGATTTATATTTAGCTGGATATTCACTTATTGGAAAAGTAAATTGTTATCAAGGCGGTCATGATATGACTCGTAAATTATTAGAAGCTTTAATAAAAAATAAAAATGCGTGGAATTTAACAACGCAAAAAACAAAAAATTTCTCTTCTGTTAGTTCTTATTCACCAAATCAACTTGTAGTGAATTTATAGTTTTAGTGGTAAAACTTAATTAAAAGAAATAATAAAAACTTTTAATTTTAATGCTCAGACCAAAAACAATATTTCATATTTTATTAATTTTTTTGTTTGTTCTAAGCTGTTCCTCTTCAAACGACAAACCTTTAGTCGCTCCTCCAAAAGAAAAAGTTAGTCTTCCTAAGTTATGGGGTTTTGCGATGGATGATTTTAACGAGGGTAAAGCAGAAGGCGCAATTGAAAAGTTTAAGATGGTGGAAAAAGATTATTCGTACACAGAATGGGCCCCAAAATCTTTATTAATGATGGCATATGTTTACTACGAAGCAAACCGTTGTGTAGATACACTTTCTGTACTTGAACGTTATGTAAAATTTTATCCGAATAATCCTGAAAGAGTTTATGTAGAGTATTTAAAAGGCGTTTGTTATTTTGAAGAAGTAAGTGAATTTTCTAAAGATCAAGAAAAAACTGTTAAAGCAATTACTCAATTTAAATCTTTAATAAATAGTTATCCAAATACTGAGTATGCAGACGATGCTAAATATAAATTAGATCTATTGAACGATTTAATGGCCGGAAAAGAAATGTATGTTGCAAGATATTATATGAATAAACAAAAATGGGCAGCGGCAATCAATAGATTAAAAATAATTGTAGATAAATATCAAACCACTATTTATATCGAAGAGGCTTTATATAGACTGGTTGAAATTTATCATAAATTAGGACTTGAAGAAGACGCTAGTAAAGCAGCAGCAATTTTAGGTTATAATTTTAATTCTAGCGAGTGGTATAAAAAAAGTTATTTATTAGTTTCAACAAATCAAACCACTTTACCTAAAAAAGATAAATCTCTTTTAGGTGGTTTTAAAAAAATACTTAATTAACTTTTAATGAAGTCTTTATCTTTAAAAGAGTACAAAGAAAAAATTACTTTAATTCAAAAATTAAATAAGGCCTATTATCATAACGACAAACCATTAGTCTCAGATGCTGAGTACGACAAAATTAAAAAAGATATTTTAGATTTCGAGAAAAAAAATCCTAATATTGTAGATATAAATTCCCCATCAGAAAAAGTTGGTTTCGCTCCTTCAGAAAAATTTTCTAAAGTAAAACATCTTGTACCAATGTTATCTTTAGATAATGCTTTTACAAAAGATGACGTGGAAGATTTTTTAAAAAAAATCAGAAATTATCTAAATTTTCCAAAAGACACCCCTATAGAATTAACAGCAGAACCTAAGATCGATGGTATATCTGCGTCTTTAATTTACAAAAACAATAAGATTATTCGAGGACTTTCGCGAGGAGATGGTGAGTATGGAGAAGATATAACAGAAAATTTATTAACAATTAAAGATATTCCACAAATTCTTCATGGTGAGAACATAGATAAAGAATTTGAGATTAGAGGTGAAGTTTATATTGGAAAAAAAGATTTTGAAAAAATTAAAAATGACTTTGCAAACCCTAGAAATGCGGCAGGAGGTTCACTAAGACAAAAAGATTCAAAAAAAACCGCCTTAATACCATTAAAGTTTTTTGCTCATAGCATCGGTGATATTGACGAAAAAAAATTTAAAACACATATAAATTTTTTAAATTTTTGTAAAAAAATTGGTTTCAAAATAAATCCGCTTACAAAAACTTTCAGTTCAGCAGATGAACTAATTAAAAGTTATCTTCATGTTGAAGAAATAAGAGCATCATTAGATTACGATATTGACGGTATTGTTTATAAAGTTAACGACTTAACCTTACAAAAAAGACTTGGAAGTTTATCATCATCACCAAGATGGGCTATTGCTCATAAATTTTCATCTGAAAAAGCCACAACCGTTATTCGTAAAATTGAAATACAAGTTGGTAGAACAGGAGCCCTAACTCCAGTTGCAAAATTAGATCCAGTAAATGTGGGTGGCGTTCTAGTATCTAATGCAACATTACATAATGAAGATGAAATCATTAGAAAAGATATCAGATTAAACGACACAGTTATTATTCAAAGAGCAGGCGATGTTATTCCTCAGGTGGTTGAAGTTATTAAATCTAAAAGAGATAAAAATAGTAAAAAATTTACATTTCCAGACAAATGTCTTTGCGGTCGACCTGCAGTTAAAGATTATAATGAAACTTCAAAAAAATTAGATGTAGTTAAAAGATGTACAGACACAGGATTTAATTGTGAATTTATGGCAAGAGAAAAAATTAAACATTTCGTGTCAAAAGAAGCTCTTAATATAGATGGTTTTGGAAAAAAAATTGTTGAAGATTTTTGGTCTTTAAACTTTATTCGTTTGCCTCAAGATATTTTTACTCTTGATTATAAAAAAATAGAAAAATTAGAAGGTTGGGGAGAATTGTCAGTTAGTAATTTAAAGACAGCAATTGAAAAAAGCAAAGATATTAGCCTTGCAAAATTTATATATAGTCTTGGCATACGTCATATTGGTCAAGAAAATGCTAAAAATTTATCACGTTATTTTGTTTCAATGAAAAATTTTCTAAAACTTTGTAATCCAGATCTTTTAATGAATGAAATTAATAGTTTAGATGAAATCGATGGAATTGGAGAGACTCAAATTGAATCGTTAACATATTTTTTTAAAGATAAAAAAAATAATAAAGTCGTTTATGAATTAAGTAAGATTTTGAATATCCAAGACTTTATAGAAAAGAAAATTGATAGTTTTTTTTCAGGAAAGAATATTATGTTTACAGGAGGCTTTTCTACTATGAGCAGATCCGAAGCTAAATCTTTAGCAGAAACTTTAGGAGCAAAAATATTAAGTTCTGTTACTAAAAAATTAGATTATTTAGTTATTGGCTTATCTAAACCTACAAAAAATAAAGTTGATAAAGCTAAAGAGTTCGGTGTTAAAATTATAGAAGAAAAAGAGTGGTTAAAGTTATCAAGAAATAGCTGAACAAGCTTTGGTTAGCATTTTAAGTTCCACATTATTCATGAAAGGTTTTAATATATAAAAAATCTTTTGATGATAGGTATTAATCCAATTTATTTCATTTTTATTTAAAAACTTCTTGTTAATACAATCTTTATCAAATGGAACCATTGTGAGATTTATAAATTTTGAATGATTGTTATTAACCCTTTCACAATAAATTAAATTTTCAATTCTTATGCCGAAGTCATTTTCTTTGTAAAATCCAGGTTCATTTGACAGGATCATTCCTGGCAATATTTTGTGATTATTAAAAGGAGATAATCCTTGGGGTCCTTCATGTACATTTAAAAAATAACCAACCCCATGACCTGTGCCATGCGAATAGTTGTAACCGAGTTTTAATAAAGGAGCTCTTGCAACTTTATCTATATGTTTTCCAAGTGTAGTTTTTTTTAATTTATATGAGGCAACTGCAATATGCGCCCTAAGTACAGTTGAATAAATTTTTTTTTGAAAATTTGATACTTTACCAATAGCTATTGTTCGAGTTACGTCCGTAGTTCCATAAAAATACTGACTACCAGAATCTAAAAGATATAAATTATTTCCTTTGATCTGTTTGTTAGTTTTGTGATTTGATCTGTAATGAACAATGGCTCCATTTGATCCAAATCCTGAAATAGTATTAAAACTTGGATACAAATAATCTTTGTGCTGTTTTTTATATTTCTCCAAGGTATTTTGAGCAGATATTTCAGTTATCTTTGTTTTTTTATAATTATTTTTTGACCAAAAAATAAATTTAGTTAAAGCAATCGCATCAAATAAATGAGCAATCCTAGTATTATTGATCTCTGTTTTGTTTTTAATAGATTTTAATAAGTAGATGGGGTCTTCAATATTAATAAGTTTGTTTGAAGAATGTATATTTTTTTCATAATAAAAACTGCACGTTTTTTTATCTATTAAAATATTAGATTTTTTAATTTTTCTTAAATAGTTAACAAAAGATTCTTCTTTAATAAAAATTACTTTTTTTCCAAAAAATTTCTTAATCTGAGGTGTGAGTTTTTTAATGTTTGTAAAAAATATAATTTTTCTATTTTTATTAAATAAAATTTTTCCATTGGTAAGTGGACTAGACGTCGCGTCAGACCCTCTTACATTTAATAACCATGAAATATTTTCAACAGATGTTGAAAGTAAATAATCAATATTTTTTAATCTAAGAAATTTNCTTATTTTATCAATTTTATTTAAATAGTTTTCACCATGGTATTTTTCTTNAAAAAGATAAAATTTATTATGATTAACNTTNGATTTNTTTTTCCAAATTTTATCAATTAAATTAAAATTTATAGGTTTTAAGTTAATTGAATTTTCAGAGATAATATTTTTTAAGGAACTTAAAGTAAAAAGTTTTGGATCAAATCCTAAAGTAATTTTTTTATTTATATTTTTAAGAATATGATGAGGTTCAATTTTAGGAACTTCGCAAATTTTAAAATCTTTATTTACTTCATTTTTTGCTTGTAATGTATAACGACCATCTACAAATAAATAAGATTTATTTTTAAAAATTAATGCAAGTCCTGTTGAACCAGTAAACCCAGATATAAATTTTAATCTATCTTTATTTTCAGGAACATGCTCCCCAAAATATTCATCATTTTTTGGAATTAAATAAGCATCACAGGTTTCTTGATTTAAAATATTTCTTAGTTGATTAATTTTGTTCATTACTTTTTTTTATAAATTTATCAATTATCTTTTTTTCACCATATTTTTTAAAATTAATAATAACTTTATTATCTTCAATATGAATCACCTTCCCATTGCCAAAATCTTCATGATTTACACTTTCGCCAACTTTAAAAATTGTATTATTATTGCTGTAGCTAATTTTATTAAAATTAGTCTTATTCTGTTTTGCTTGTTTTAATCTTTCCCAGCCAGGACTTCTTGACGGTTTGTCGTAGTCAATCTCCTGATTAAAATCAAAATCATTTTTTTGGTATTCTGAAAAATGATTTTTCATATTGATATTATCTTTAGGAAGTTCATCAACAAAACGTGAAGGAAGTGTTGGCATCCAGTCTATGTCCCGATCTCTCTTGCCACCGTAAATTCTTCTATTATTTACAAAAGAGATAAATAATTTCTTTTTTGCTCTAGTAATTGCAACATAAGCAAGTCTCCTTTCCTCCTCAATTGCCTGGTGACCTTTTTCATCAATTGATTTTTGATGAGGAAACAATCCCTCTTCCCAACCAGGTAAAAAAACTACATCAAACTCAAGTCCTTTAGCGGCATGCATAGTCATTAAATTTATTTTTTCACCATCCCAATCTTGATCTATGGAGGTTTGTAATGAGATATTTTCAAGAAAATCTTGAAGGCTACTATAATTTTTCATTGATAATATTAATTCTTTTAAGTTTTCTAATTTGCTGTCAGCTTCCGGTGTCTTTTCAGTCATCAGCATTTGAGAGTAGCCAGATTCATCAAGGACTCTTTCCGTTAGTTCATAATGACTTATTTCTTTTGATAATTTTCTCCATAACTGAATATCAGTGATAATTTTTTTTAAGTTTAAAATAGTTTTACCAGTGGAGTTTTCTTGTTCGCAATACTTAAGTGATGCTTGTTCTAAATTAATACTTTTCTCTTTAGCGATTTTATGAATTTCTTTTAGAGTAGCATCTCCAATAGAGCGTTTTGGAGTATTGATAATCCTTTCAAAGGCAAGATCGTCATTTTCCTGATAAATAATTCTAATATAACAAATAGCATCTTTAATTTCTGCACGGTCGTAAAATTTTAATCCTCCAATAACTCTATAGGGTAGGTTAATTTTTATAAATCGATCCTCAAACTCTCTTGTTTGAAAAGCAGCTCTAACTAATATGGATATTTGATTGAGTGAATATTCTTTTGATAAATTCTTTTCAATTTCATCTGCAACTGCTACTGCTTCATCGTATCCGTTATTGTAGCAATTAACTTCTATCAAATCCCCTTTAGAATTTTCAGACCACAGTTTCTTGCCAAGTCTATCCTCGTTATTAGAAATTAAAGAGGAGGCAGTATCTAAAATATTTTGAGTTGATCTATAGTTTTGTTCTAGCTTAATAACTTTTGTATTAGCGTTTAGTTTATCAAAATTCAAAATATTTTTTACCTCAGCACCGCGCCAACTATAGATAGATTGATCGTCATCTCCAACGCAGCATAAATTATTATTTTTTTTCGATAATAAGTTTAGCCAAATATTTTGAATAAAGTTTGTGTCTTGATATTCGTCTACTAGAATATATTTAAAATTATTATGATATAATTCTAAAATTTCAGGCATAGTTTTAAATATTGTTACGCAATGTAAGATTAGATCTCCAAAATCCACACAGTTCATAATCCTCAATCTTTGCTGATAAATTCTATATATTTTTAATGCAGTATCTTTAATATAGTTTTCACTATTAACTTTAACTTCACTTGGAGTAAGACCTTTATTTTTCCAATCATCTATAAAAGCAGCAACTAATTTGGGTGGTATTTTTTTTATATCAATGTTTTCCGATTCAATTATATTTTTTATTAGTCTTAACTGATCAAGTGTATCTAAAATTGTAAAATTAGATTTTAAACCTACCGCTTCAGCATGGCGTCTTAAAATTTTATTACTAATTGAATGAAAAGTTCCAAGCCAAGGCAGAGAGGAAGATTGAGCACTAAGAATTTTTAATATTCTTTCTCTCATTTCATTTGCAGCTTTATTAGTAAAAGTTACGCAAAGAATTTGACTAGCCCAACATTTTCGAGTTTCAATGAGATGAGCAACACGAGTTGTTAAAACTTTAGTTTTGCCAGATCCTGCTCCAGCCAAAATTAACAATGGTCCGTCAGTATGAATGACAGCTTCTTTTTGTTGATTATTGAGGTTTAATAAGTAATTTTGGCTAGTGGAATTCATAAAATCAAATAGATCAAGTAGTTAACATAATATATCAAAAATTAAATGATTCTTAGGAAATTAAAGTCTTTAAAGTTATTAATCACTTTAAACTCTTTTTATAATCATAAAGTTTATAGCCGAGCGATGGTTGCNTTTGNNGGTATATTTTTTNTTATTTTTTTATCACCATTTTTTATAGATCTTGANCGATATAAACCTGAGATAGAAAATCAGATTCAGGANAAATTTTTTATCAAGGTTAGGATTAATGAAAAGATTACTTATAAACCACTTTTAAGGCCTCACATTGAATTATTTTCAGTAGATATTTTTGAAACTAACAAAAAAGAAGATGTTTATATTGGCAATATTTATAAAATTAATCTTCGAATTAATATTTTTGATATAATTCTTAGAAAATTTAATATTACGGATGTTGAAGTTAATGATGGTATTATTGAAATAGAAAATAACTATTTTGATAATTTTTTTAAAAATATAGATTCTATTAAAAGCCTTAAAGGTGATTAAGGTTAACAATTTAGATTTAAAATATTCTTCAAATAAAAATTCTATTGAGATTAGTGATATTAATAGTGATATTATTTTTGACAAAGGNAGTGTCAAAAGATTTGATTTGANGGGAAATTTTTTTAATTTNCCTTTTACAAGCAAGTTCCAAGGNGCAAAAAATAAAGACAAAAGTATTGGTAATTTATCTATACAGTCTAATGATCTAAAATTTTATTTTGATGCAGATTTGACTGATATTAATTTTTTAAAAAGTGAATTTTTAGGAAATGCAAAAATTAGATTTGTAAATTCTTTAAGCACAATTGGATTAAATAATTTAACTTTGCAGTTTAATTTTGATTTAAAAGATGAATATGTAGATTTAAAAAATATTTTAGTTAATTCTTTTGTATATAAAGGTGAAGGTTCTGCAAAAATTGATTTTAAACCAAGACTTTCATTAGTTAGTGAGTTTAATTTTATAGATGCAAATTTTAAAAAATTATCTAATGACAATCTTAAAAATTATTTAGTAAATAATAAATTATTTGATATTCATGAAGATTTCTATGGTGTCTTTAAATTAAATTTTAAAAATATGATTACTAATCATGATCTCTTTTCTGATGCTAACGCTATCATTGTCGTTGAGGGCGGTGATGTAAATATTAAAGAATTAAATTTAATTTCCAAATTTAATGATTTATTAAAAATAAATGGTCGCTTTATTACTCAGAATAGAGAAACAATATTTTTTTTTAATTCACAAATTAATGTCGCAAATATTAAAAATTTTTATAAAAAAACTAATGGAACAAGGGAAAAGATAGCCCTTTTACCCAATGATGGTTTTTCTGGAATAATGAAAGGTGATTTAAATATGAGAAAGGGAAGAGTGGTGGTGAATGAAATTATTGGAAATAGTAATAAAAAATTTAATAAAAATAATCTTAATATTGTTCAGGAAGAATTTAATCTGCGTTTAAATAAAGATATTATGAATGTTTTAGACCCAAGAATTTATAGTTTCTTATTCTAATTTGGATGAGTCATTTTTTTTGGATTAATTAATCGATCGTATTCTTTTTCATTAACTAATCCGCTTTTCAGAGCTTCTTCTTTTAAAGACGTTCCATTCTTGTGCGCTTTTTTCGCAATCATAGAAGCATTATCGTAACCGATTTTTGGAGCAAGAGCAGTTACTAGCATCAATGAACTATTTAATAGCTGAGAAATTCTTTTTGTATCTGCTTTAAGACCTTTTAGACAATATTTTACAAAACATTCAATAGAGTCAGACAATAATTCAATTGATTGAATCATACTGTGACCAATCACTGGTTTAAAAACATTTAATTCAAAATGTCCGTTTGATGCAGCAANAGTNATTGTTGTATGATTACCAATGACTCTCGTACAAACCATAGTNACAGCTTCACACTGTGTTGGNTTTACTTTGCCAGGCATAATTGATGAACCTGGCTCATTTTCTGGAAGAATAAGCTCAGCATAACCAGCTCTCGGACCTGACCCAAGAAATCTTATATCGTTTGAAATTTTCATCATAGCAACAGCAAGAGTATTAAATGCACCAGACAAATTAACTATTGGTTCATGACTTGCAAGTGCTTCAAATTTATTTGGAGCAGTTCTAAATGGNAGTNTNGTAATCTTTTTAATCTCTAATGCAATTTTTTTATCAAAGCCCTTTTTAGTATTAATACCGGTACCAACAGCTGTTCCTCCTTGAGCTAAAAAATACATTTCCTTTAAAGCTATCTCTATACGTTTAATGCAATTTTTGATTTGCATGTGATAGCCAGAAAACTGCTGCCCTAAAGTTAGTGGAGTTGCATCTTGAAGATGCGTTCTTCCAATTTTTACTATATTTTTAAATTTATTTACTTTTACAGATAATTCTTTTTCCAATAATTTTAAAGAAGGAAGAAGTCTTTCTTTTACATCAATAGCAACAGCTATGTGAATAGCGCTTGGATAAGTATCATTTGTAGATTGAGATTTATTTACATGATCATTTGGATGAACGGGTTTTTTTGATCCTATTTTTCCACCTAAAATTTCAATTGCTCGATTAGAAATAACCTCATTAACATTCATATTAGTTTGAGTTCCAGAACCTGTTTGCCAAACTTTAAGTGGAAAATGATTGTCAAATTTTCCTTTAATTACCTCATCAGAGGCCTTGATAATTGCTTGAGAAATTTTTTTATCTAATGATTTGAATTTAAAATTAACGATAGCAGCGGCTTTTTTAACAATGGCTATAGCTCTTATAATCTCTAGTGGGACTAATATTTTTCCAATTTTAAAGTATTTTAATGAACGTTCTGTTTGAGCTCCCCAATATTTATCTCCTGGAACTTTGATTTTACCAAAACTGTCAGATTCAATTCTTGATGCCATATCAGTATTATCTTATATCACTATTGATAATTTTTAATAGTTGCTAATCAAGTAAAATTTATGAATGTTGTAATTATAGGAGCTACTTTCGGCATAGGTTATGAACTTGGCAAAAAATACTTAGATCAGTGTGATAATTTAATTTTATTAGGAAGAACTCAAGAAAAATTACAAAATTTAAAATTAGAATTCAATTCGAAAAGAACAAAAATATCAACATTTTCTTTAGACGTTACAGATAAAGTAAATTCTCAGAAAATTATTAATGAAATTATAAAAGAATTTAAAACTATTGATCTAGCTGTTTATTGCTCTGGTTATTATGAACCGCATGATACTTTTGATATTAGGTTAGATTTATTTGAAAAAACTTTTGCAGTTAATTTTTTCGGTATGATTAATTGTTTTTCAATTTTATTGCCTCATTTTAAGTTACAAAAATTTGGTCATCTTGCAGCCATTAGTTCACTCGCAGGACTTGGAGGATTACCAAACTCGTCATCTTATGGACCCTCAAAAGCTGCTATGATTAATTATTTTGAGTCTATTAAAATTGATTGTGATAAAAATAATATTTCTTTAAGTATTATTAATCCTGGTTTTGTTAAATCAAGACTAACAGAAAAAAATACATTTGATATGCCATTTATTATGGAAGCAGATAAAGCTGCTGAAATTATTTTTGAAGGACTGTTAAGTAAAAAATATGACATTACTTTTCCAATACAGATGAAAATTATTTTTAAAATTCTACAAATTTTACCAAGACCAATTTATTTTTTTTTAGTGAGAATTTTAACTAAGAATATTTAAATGTTTTTTGAAAAACATGTTTTTTGTTGCATTAATAAAAGGCCCGACTCTAATCCAAAAGGTTGTTGCAGTTTAAAAAATTCAGAAAAATTACAAACTGAATTAAAGATCAAGATAAAAGACTTAAAACTAAATAAAAAAATTAGAATTAATAAATCCGGTTGTTTAGATAGATGTGAATCTGGACCAGTAATGGTCATTTACCCAGAGGGTGTTTGGTACTCTTTTAAAAACTCAGAAGATATTGATGAGATTTTAAATTCTCATTTATTGAATAATAAGATTGTTGAAAGATTAAAAATATAATTTTTATTTTAACGCGGCTACGATATCTTTTTTTAGATCAGAAACTGTTTCTAAACCAATAGAAAGTCTTATTAAATTTTCAGTAATGCCAAGGGATAATCTTTCATTTTCAGATAAAATACGATGAGTTGTTGTAGTTGGGTGAGTTACAATAGATTTTGTATCACCTAAATTGTTAGAAATATCAAATATTTTTAATTTATTAATAAATTTAAAAGCATCTTTCTTTTTTCCTTTAATTTTAAAACTTAAAATTGTTCCACCAAGAGTTTGTTGTTTTTTGGCAAGCGAGTATTGAGAAAAATTTTTTAAAAATGGATAAAATACTTTTTCAATTTTAGAATGCTTATCTAAAAGTTGAGCAATTTCTAAAGCAATATTAGACTGTGCTTCTACTCTAATTTTAATAGTTTCTAAACCTTTTAGCAAAACCCAAGCATTAAACGGACTAATAGCAGGACCCGTGTGTCTTAAGAAAGGTTTTAAAACATTTTCTTTAAATTTTGTTGAAGATAATATTGCTCCACCTAAAACTCGTCCTTGTCCGTCAATATGTTTTGTTCCAGAGTAAACAATAATATCTGCTCCTAATAAAACTGGTTTTTGTAAAACAGGGCTTGCAAAAATATTATCAACTACAGTTTTAATTTTATGTTTTTTTGCGATATCACAAACTGCTTTAATATCAATTAATTCTAAGAGGATTTGAAGGAGTTTCAAAGAAAAAAATCTTTGTATTTTTCTTAATAGCTTCTCTCCATTCATTTATATTTTTTCCATCTATAAATGTTACTTCAATCCCATATCTAGGCAGAATATTTTTAACAATCTCTTTGCAAGATCCAAATAAAGCAGAAGAGGAAACTAAATGATCTCCAGCTTTTAATTGGCACATTAATGAAAAAAAAACAGCAGCCATTCCGCTTGCTGTTGCAAAACAGTCCTCAGAACCATCCAGCAGGGCTAATCTTTTCTCAAATATTTCAACTGTAGGATTCGAGTAACGAGTATACTGAAAGCCTTTCTTGCTACCTTTAAAGATAGCTTCAGCTTGCTCAGCACTATCGTAAACAAACCCTGATGTTAGAAATAACGCTTCAGAAGTTTCGTTAAACTGACTTCTATTTAATCCTCCTCGAATTAAATTAGTGTTAGTTCCAAGTTTTGTTTTTTTCATTTCTCAGTTCTTAATTCCTTTGCCGCTTGCACCATAGTTTCAAGTGCAGCTATTGTTTCAGGCCAGCCTCTAGTTTTAAGTCCACAATCTGGATTCACCCAAATTCTTTTCTTATCAATTAACTTAGAAGCTTTTTGAATAAGTTCTTTCATTTCATTTTTATTAGGAACTCTAGGAGAATGAATGTCATAGACACCAGGTCCCACTTCGTTTGGATATTTGAATTTTTCAAATGTTTTTAATAATTCCATTCTAGATCTTGATGTTTCTATGGAGATAACGTCAGCATCTAAAGCAGCAATTGCATCAATAATATCCTCAAATTCAGCGTAACACATATGCGTGTGAATTTGAGTTTCATCTTTTGCTACAGCAGCAGAAATTTGGAAAGCTTTAACAGCCCAATCTAAATATTGTTTCCAATCACTTTTCTTTAGAGGCAAACCTTCTCTCAAAGCAGGTTCGTCAATCTGAATCATTTTAATGCTATTATTTTCAAGATCTTCAACTTCATCTCTTATTGCAAAAGCAATTTGTAATGCAGTATCTTTTCTTGGTTGGTCATCTCTAACAAAAGACCATTGTAAAATCGTTATTGGACCCGTTAACATTCCTTTAACGATTTTCTTTGTTTGTTGTTGTGCAAATTTTGACCATTGTACAGTCATAGATTGCTGGACGAGAAACATCACCAAATATAATTGGAGGTTTTACGCATCGCGATCCATAACTTTGTACCCAGCCACTAGATGTAAATGTAAATCCTTTAAGCTGTTCACCAAAGTATTCAACCATGTCATTTCTTTCAAACTCACCATGAACAATAACGTCGATATCTATTTGCTCTTGTTTTTTAATAGCATCGATTGTTTTTACTTTTAGAAAATCCTCATATTCTTTTAAGCTTAATTCATTTTTCTTAAATTTAGCTCTGGCATTTCTTACATCAGATGTTTGAGGAAAAGATCCAATAGTTGTCGTTGGATATAAAGGTAATTTAAATACCTTCGTTTGTATTTCAGATCTTTTAACAAAGTTAGATTTTCTATTTAAAATCTGCGTTGTAATATTTTTGGCTCTTTGTTTAACTTTATCATCATGAATTAACTCAGATGTTGCTCTGCTAGTGATATCTTTTTTATTTTCATCTAAGTAATTTTTGATTTCATTGTTACCTTTATTTAATGAAATTTTAATATGATTAAGTTCAATAAGCTTTTGTTTAGAAAATGATAACCATCTTCTAATTTTTTCAGGAACTTTAGTTTCTAAACCCAAATCATAAGGAGTATGCAGTAATGGACAAGAAGATGAGACCCATAAGTTTTTTATATTTTTTGAATACTCTGTTACTTGTTCAATTTTTTTATTAACATCAGATTTCCAAATATTTCTTCCATCAACAATTCCAATAGAAATTGTTTTATTAGTATCCTTTAAAGAATTCATATTTGAAATATTTCCACGTATTAAATCAAAATGAATACCATCTACATCACTTTCTAAAATTTCTTTTTCAACTTCAGCATCCAACTTTTCAAAGTAAGTTGTTAAGATAATTTTAGATGAACCTGCAAATTTCTTTAATTGATTTAAAGTTTTTTTGATTAGTTTAGTAAAATCAGCATTTTGATTTTTTACTAAAATAGGCTCATCAATTTGGATCCATTCAGCCCCTTTCTTATTTAANCCAGATAAAATTTCAGCATAAACTGGAAGTAAATTATCTAATAAATCAANGNTTTTAAAAGATTCATCCGTAGTCTTTCCAAGACTTAAAAAAGTNAGAGGCCCCAGAATAATTGGNTTGGTATTAAAGCCTAATTTTTTTGCCTCATCAAATTCATCAAACGGTTTATTTGAACTTAATTTGAATTTTTGNTTTTTTGAAAATTCTGGCACTAAGTAATGATAGTTAGTGTCAAACCATTTTGTCATTTCAAGCGCTGGAACATCTAAATCTTTTGTTTGAGAGCCGCGTGCCATTGCAAAATAAGTTTTAAAAGAAACTTTATCGTCTTTATGTTTGTATCTTTCAGGAATTGAGCCTACCAAACAAATAGTATCTAGAACTTGATCATAAAAAGAAAAATCATTTGAGCAAATAAAATCTACACCATTATCTTTTTGTGTTTGCCAATTATTTTTTTTTAATTCACTGGCACATTTTAATAAATCAGCCTCAGAAATTTCAGATTTCCAATATTTTTCCAAAGCATTCTTCAATTCTCTTTTTGGACCTATTCTTGGGTAACCAATACAATTTACTTTTATCATTATGCGTATAACTCCTTCTGTTGTTTATTTTGGGTTGCTATTTTATCGCCGATAAGTCTTTTACATACTGCATAGCTAAGTTCATATTTATTAAGGGTATAAAAATGAAATTCATCAACTCCCTCAGCGTGTAATTTTTTGACTAAATCACATGCAATACTTGCACCAACAATCTTTTGAATTTCACTATCAGTTTCAAGGCCTGCAAATTCTTTTTCAATCCAATTAGGAATTGTTGTTCCACATTTTGAGCTAAAATTTTTCACTTTTTCAAAATTATCTATGGGCAAAATACCTGGTATGATTGGAATTTTAATTCCAAGAGATACTGCTCTATCTCTAAATTTTAAAAATTTTTCATAATTAAAAAAAAACTGTGTAATTATTTTATCTGCTCCTTGATCAACTTTATTTTTTAAATTCTCAAGATCTTTAATCTCATTTTCAGACTCTGGATGTTTTTCAGGATATCCAGCTATTGCAATTTCAAAGTTACCTAATTTTTTTAGACCTTTAACCATATCAGCGGCATTAATATATCCCTCTTTATGTGGCGCATATTTTGAGTTTTTAGTTCTGACGTCACCACGTAGTGCAACAATTTTATTTATTCCATTTTTTAACCAACTAAGGGCAACTGAGTTAACTTCATCCTTACTCATATCAACACAAGTAAGGTGTCCAGCTGCTGGAATAGTGGATTTATTTTTTATTTTTTTAACTAAAAAATCGCTTTTATCGCGTTCTCCACCTCCTGCACCGAAGGTTACTGAGAAAAATTTAGGAGAAAATTGTTCTAACTTTTTTAAACTTAGCCATAAATTGTTATGACCTGTTTCATCCTTAGCAGGAAAAAATTCGAAACTAATACTTAAATCTTTGTTCATAATTTACTTTACAACAAAGGTTTTTGGAAATTTTTTCTAAAAACCACCAGATAAAGCGGCGGTTATAAATGCCTCGCTTTAGCTGGATTTATATAGCGCCCGCAATTTGAAATAACTCGGCGCTGTAGAATTAAATAACTTTATTAAGATAATTAGTCAATATAGATCTAGATTTATCAATGATACCAAACAATTATTTACTATTTGTTCAATTAATAACCATACTTTTTATTACTCCTGGGCCACAAAGAATTCTAATTATTACTAATTCTATGAACTATGGTTTTTCAAAAAGTTTATGGACAGGCTTAGGAGACATTTCTGCCAATATAATTCAGATGATAACGGTGTTACTAGGAGTTTATGCAGTAATGAAGCCTAATCCAGAAATCCTAGAAATATTTAAATGGATTGGCGCATTATATTTAATTTATCTAGCAGTAAATTTTTTAAGAAGAACAAACGATGTAACAATTGGTAAAATATCAAATACTAGATCGACATTTGATCTATTTAAGGATGGATTTATTTCAGCTTTGTTTAGTCCAGGGGCAATAGTTTTTTTTTTAGTCATATTCCCAACTTTTTTAGATCCTAATAATAATAATTTTATAATTCATTTTATTATTTTAATGACAACGCACGTATTTTTAGATTTTTTCTTTTTGACAATTTATGCAGGTATTTCGAGTAAAATTGTAGTTTTTCTTAAAAATTATCCAAATTTAATAAGCAGATTGTCTGGGTGTGCTTTGTTATTTATAGCCTATAAAATTTTAAGTACTAAAATTAATTTATGAACAAGACCTTTGATAATAATTTTAAAAAAGGCTGCTTAACAGCTCTTGGTATCCCAGGAATAAGTCTTGCGATGAGTTTTATTGCTTTGGGAGCTCTATTTAAGAATTCAGGATTAAATGCAACACAAAGTTTTTTATCAACATTAATTGGTTTTGCTCTGCCAGGGCAACTGGTAATGGCTGAAACACTTATTGTAAATGGCACATTATTAAATATTTTAATTGCTGTTTTTTTAACTAATGCACGTTTATATCCAATGACAGTTAATCTTGTTCCAGTCATTAGGCAAAAAAAAAGACCAAGATGGCATTATTATTTTTTAGCACATTTTATTGCAGTCACAAGTTGGGTTTATATGCTCTCCAATTATGATAAAATAACAAAAGANAGTCGATTTAGTTTTTTTTTAGGTCTTGGNTCTACGCTTTGGATTTTATCTACAATCTCTACTGTGATNGGATTTTATGCAGCTGGAATTATTAGCCCAAAAGTTTTTGTTGCGNTAATATTTTTAAACCCNATTTATTTCATGTGCATGATTGTTTCAGTGCTTAATAAACCGCANATCGTGGCAACTGTCTTTTTATCAGCTATCTTGGCTCCATTTTTTTTTCTCTTAACGCCAGATTGGTCAGTGTTACTAGCTGGGACTATTTCAGGGGTTATTTCGTATTTTTTTTTTAATAGATAGATTATGTCAGACACCTATATTTATATTGCAATTTTGATAACTGCAGTTGCCACATATTTACCCAGATTTTTAGGGGTTTTTTCATCCGATTTTGTAAATGAAGACGGAAAATTATTTAAATTTNTTTCATGCATTTCCTATGGAATCTTAGCAGCCCTTATTTCTAGAATACTTATTCACCCAGTAGGTGCTCTTGAGCAAACCTCAATTTATATAAGACTTTTAGTTGTAGCAGTTACAATTATTGCATTGTTAGTTACTAAAAAAAATGTTCTTTTTTCTTCTTTATTTGGAGTAATTTTATTTGGTATACTAAATGCTTATTTTAATTAAATGACACTTGAAAATATCAAAGGTTTAGNAATTTCCATTCACCCAGAAAGTAAAAGATTNGTTTCCATTAATATTTTGCAATCTGCTATAGATCATTTAGTAGAAAAATTTAAGCCAGTTGATATTCAAGACTTAGAGTTAAAACCCTTTTTAAGATTTTTTGTAGCTGATGAGTTTAATAAAATTTTTGACAATAAAATTAAGGATTTATTCAAGAAAATATTGACCGATAGAAATCACGGCGCATTTGTTGTTGGCCCAGAAAAATTTAATACTGAAGTCACAGATGATAAATTTTTAGTTAAACTATCAACCGCATTTACTCATTTAATTGGTCTGCCAAATTTTGACGCTATGACTGGAAAATATTATGCGCGGTTTGAAGTAAAACACGTAGATAGTAGCGACTCATATCTCAGAAAAGCATATAAAAGATTGGATCTGCATACTGACGGAACATATGTAAAAGAAAAAACAGATTGGCTACTAATGACAAAAATTAAAGAAAAAAATGTTCAGGGCGGTGAAAGTGTACTGTTGCACTTAGATGATTGGGAGGATCGAGATAAATTTTTTAATCACCCCGTTGGGCAATCAGATTTTATTTGGGGCTCACCAAAAAGTAAAAACATTGATTATAAAGTAACGCATCCAGTCTTCTTTAAAGACTCCTCAGGAAAACCTACTATTTCATACATTGATCAATTTCCAGAGCCACAAAATATGGAGCAGGGTCTTTTTTTAAATAATCTTTCAGAATCTTTAGAGAACAGTAAACATAAAATTATTTTTAAACTTCCTCCAGGATGCTCAATATTTTCAAATAACTATTTTTTGTTACATGGTCGTCAGCCATTTGTGGAGAATAAAGATTTACAACGTGAATTACTAAGACAGCGTGGAGTTTTCTATAATTGAAAAAACTATTAGTAATTTTATTTATATTATTTTTTAATTCTGAAGGTTTCTCCAAGAACCAAAAAATTGCCTATTTTGCTGGTGGTTGTTTCTGGTGTATGGAACCTGTTTTTGACAAATTAGAAGGGGTTAATAGTGTTATTTCTGGATTTAGCGGAGGAAACGTTCCAAATCCAACTTATCAGCAAGTTGTTGCTGGTAGAACGGGTCATATCGAAACCGTTAAAGTTTTTTATAATCCTGAAAAAATTACTTACTTGGAATTACTAAAAAATTTCTGGGTAAATGTTGATCCATACGATGGTTCTGGCCAATTTTGTGATCGTGGCAAAGTATATACATCGGTTATTTTTTATCAAAATAATGAGGAAAAAAATTTTATTGATCAATCAATTAAGGACATGAAATCCCTCAAGGTAAATAAAATTAAAACCTCTTTTACAGAATTTAAAAACTTTTATCCTGCTGAAGATTATCACCAGAAATATTACCAAAAAAATCCCTCAGATTATTTTGCCTATGTTATAGGGTGTCGAAGAATGGAGAGACTAAAAGAGGTTTGGAAGTAATTTATTTTAATATTTTCCAAATTCCAGATGCAGAGGCAATAATATTTTCAGACTGAAATAGATCAGCTTTCACAAATACTAAGGATTTTGTTTTTTTAGCAATTATTACTTTACCAATTAAAATATCACCTTTTTTTGATGATCCTATAAATTTTATATCTAATGAAATAGTTACGCATCTTTTATTATTTTCAATTACTCTATGGGCGGCTGATCCCATGCCATTATCAAGAATTGCTGCAATATAGCCGCCATGGGGAATACCAGCAGAATTTAAGTTAAAATCTTGTACCTTAGATTGAAATTCAAAATTATTTTCAGAAATATTTTTAAATTCAATTCCGCCAATATGTTTTATAAAACCTTTTTTACTTACCTCTTCAGATATAGTCATATTATTTTATTTTTTCTTCAACGAACTTAAGCACAGTTCCATTATTGCAATATCTTTTATTAGTTGGTTCTGGTCCATCTTCAAATAAATGTCCATGATGCCCTCCACACTGAGCACAGTGATATTCTGTTCTTGGGTAAACTAACTTATAGTCTGTCGTAGTCTCAAGTACATTCGGATAGGCCTCAAAAAAAGATGGCCAGCCAGTACCACTATCGAATTTCATTTTTGAACTAAATAATTTTGCATTACAACCCACACAGTAGTAGTTGCCCTCTCTTTTTTCATCATTTAACTTATTAGTAAAAGCTCTTTCCGTTCCTTCTTTTCTAAGAATATTGTATTCGCTATCTGATAAAATTTTTTTCCAGTCTAAATTAATTTTAACCATTTATTCCTCTGCTATTATATTTTTAAGTCTTAAAAAAGAAGTTAATAGCAACGACACTTACAAATAAGAATTATTTTTCCAAAACCTAATTTATACAGGGTTACTAGTACCACTACAGATTGAAAAGAAAGCCCTAAATTCTTGCGTTTTTACACTTTTTATAATTTAATACTTTTTAAACAATTTAAAAAAAGGATGACTATGTTTAAAAAATTATCAGCAGCACTAACCGCTTTACTATTAACTATTAATACATCGTATTCAGCCGAATTTATTAATATTTTAACAGGTGGAACAGCAGGTGTTTATTACCCACTTGGTTCAGCTTTAACTAAAATTTATGGAGATAATATTAAAGACTCTAAAGTTCAAATTCAGGTTACCAAAGCCTCAGTTGAAAATTTAAATCTATTACAAGATGGTAAGGGCGAAATAGCATTTGTCCTTGGCGACTCTGCTAAAGATGCGTGGGCNGGAAATGAGGATGCAGGATTTAAAACTAAATTAGANAAATTAAGAATTATAGGAGCAATTTATCCAAACTACATTCAAATAGTAGCCTCAAAGTCATCTAATATTAAAACTTTAGCAGATCTTAAAGGAAAAAGAATTTCAGTAGGAGCCGCAAAATCAGGAACCGAATTAAATGCAAGAGCAGTTCTTGCTGCAGCAGGCATGAGTTATAAAGATTTGGGCAAAGTTGAGTATTTACCATTTGCTGAATCTGTAGAGCTTATTAAAAATAGACAGCTTGATGCAACTTTACAATCAGCGGGTCTTGGTGTTGCCTCATTAAAAGATCTTGCTAACTCGGTTGAAATCAACGTAGTTGCGGTGCCAGCAGATATAGTAAAAAAAATGGGATCTCCTTTTATACCAGGAACAATTCCTGCAGAAACTTACAAAGGACAAGCTACAGCAGTAAGCACTACTGCAGTTGTAAATTATCTAGTCACAAGAAAAGATGTTTCGGATGCAACAGCTTATCAAATGACAAAATTGTTCTATGAAAATACAACAGCTTTAATGGCGGCTCATTCTGCAGCTAAAGATATTGATGTAAAAAACGCAGCAAGCAACCCACCACTACCTCTTCATCCAGGTGCTGCAAAATATTATAAGGAAAAAGGATTAATTAAATAGTTCTAGAATATAAACCAATTATAAATTGGTCTAAATTGTTAGAGTGAATAAATATCAAAATACCATTGATCATTCAGCCGAGGTTGACTCGGCTGAGTATCATGATCCCTCCATTGCAAAATTTCCAACCACACTTGAGGGTAAACTTTTATTTTATATTGCAATTGCTTTTTCAGTTTTTCAAGTTGCAACGGCTGCGCATTTATTAGACCTTCCAAGTCAAATCTTAAGAGCATTTCATGTTGGCTTTTTAGGGTTATTATCTTTTCCATTGATATGTGCACTTAAAAAAAAAAATCTATTTTTAAAAACTATTTCTTGGATTTGCGGAATTTTAAGTTTTGTTATTGCGATATATCAAGCAGTTCAATACGAAGCATTAATTCTTCGTACCAGTGATTTATTGCTAATCGATGTGGTTTTTGGCGTAACCGCCGTGGTTCTCGTCTTCATCGCAGCTTATGTTGTTATGGGCTACGCCCTATCATTAATTGCAGGAATTTTTTTACTTTATGCTTTTTTTGGAAATTATTTAACTGGGATGCTTCAGCATCGTGGTTACGATTTTAAGCAAATAGTTGAACATATGAGTTATGGTACGGAGGGAATTTATGGAATTCCAACCTACGTTTCGTGCACTTTTGTTTTCTTATTCATTTTATTTGGCTCATTCTTAGAACGCGCTGGAATGATAAAATTGTTTAATGATGTCGCACTAGGTCTTCTAGGACATACACGTGGAGGACCAGCACAGGTTTGCGTAGCATCGTCTGCTTTAATGGGAACTATTTCAGGATCAGGAATTGCAAATGTTGTTACCTCAGGTCAGTTTACGATTCCTTTAATGAAAAAGTATGGTTACTCACCGGCCTTTGCTGGAGGTGTTGAGGCCACTTCATCTATGGGAGGCCAAATTATGCCACCCGTTATGGGGGCGGTAGCTTTTATCATGGCAGAAACATTGGGAGTTAAATATGTAGAAATTGTAAAAGCCGCAATAATACCTGCGATACTTTATTATGTATCATGTTGGTGGATGGTTTATTTAGAGGCAGGTAAGAAAAAATTACTTGGAATACCAAAAAACGAATTGCCTTCAGCTCTTAATGCTTTTAAAAAAAGTTGGTATTTAACAATTCCTCTNATTGTTTTGGTTTATTTACTCTTTTCCGGTTACACACCCTTGTACGCTGGAACAATCGGTCTTGCATTCATAATTTTTTTAATTTTAGGAGCACCGATAGCAGCAAATCTTACAAAATATAAAAGATTACTTTTTTGGATAATACTTGGATTAGTCTCAGCATCTTTTTTTGAAATTGGAATTAGAGTTATTGTTATTTCAATATCTATTCTTGTTTCTATAAATTTTATTTTTCGAGGGGGAAGAGAAACTTTATTATCCTGTAGGGATGCACTAGCAGAGGGAGGCAAAGCTGCGCTACCAGTTGGAGTTGCTTGTGCGGTGATTGGGGTTGTAATTGGTACACTCACTCTAACAGGCGCTGCAAATACTTTTGGTCAATTCATCATTAAGGTTGGCGAAAACAATTTATTATTGTCGCTCATTTTAACAATGATTGTTTGCCTTATACTTGGCATGGGCATTCCAACAATTCCAAATTATATTATAACCTCAGCAATTGCCGGTCCTGCATTATTAAAATTAGGTGTTCCATTAATTATAAGCCATATGTTTGTTTTTTATTTTGGGATAATGGCTGATCTGACGCCACCTGTTGCACTTGCTTGTTTTGCTGCAGCTCCTTTTGCAAAAGAGAGTGGATTTAAAATTTCTTTACAAGCAGTAAAGTTGGCAGTGGCAGGATTTGTTGTGCCTTTTATGGCTGTTTATAGTCCAGAATTAATGTTGCAGGGTCTTGCAAATAAGGATGTTGTTACAATAGTAGTTTCAGTTAGTTATATTTTTATAAAAGCACTTATTGCAATGTTATTTCTAGGCATGGCTTCAGTCGGTTTCATGAACGCTCCACTTAATATATTAGAGAGGTTAGTTTGCGTTACAGTTTCAGTTTTACTTATTGCTGCAGTTCCGATCACCGATGAATTAGGTTTTGGTTTGACATTTTTGTTTATAATTTACAGATGGTTAAAGTTTAAAAATATCAGTACAGTAAGTAGATGAGTCTTTGCGTTTTAGCAGGAGCAAAAGTCACTACTTTTGCAATTTCTTTTTTTACTTTGACCTGGCTTCATTCTGTCGAAAAAATAGAATGGCAAGAGGATTGGAAAATTATTAATTCCAAACTTCAAATTATAGAAGCAAGGGTGAAAGGCTCTGGGGCTGGAATGGAGCCGCCAGAAAATTCAAAATTAATTAAGGGCTGGTATGTTTATAAACCAAGGATAAGTCCTAAGGATGAAGTGTTACTTGCGACATCTGAGACAAACATAAAAAATTGGAGTGTATGTTTTAATGGAAAGTGTCATGAGCTTCCTAAAAATGAAAATAAACCGTTGAAGTTATATGCTTGTGATAGTAAATAAGTTTCAATTTTTGCATGAGTAAAATTAATTCTTTTAAATCTAAAAAAACAATTAAAGCTAACGGAAAAGATTACGTTATCTATAGTTTAATTGAAGCTGAGAAGAATGGTTTAAAGGATATAAGTAAGCTTCCAAAATCTCTTAAAGTCTTACTAGAAAATTTATTACGTCACGAGGATAATAGCACAGTTGATAAAAATCAAATCACTGCATTGCAGAATTGGTTAAAGACCAAAACCTCCGATACTGAAATTGCATATCGTCCAGCTCGTGTTTTAATGCAAGATTATACAGGAATTCCAGCCATTGCAGACTTAGCTGCAATGCGTGATGCTGTTAAAGAAAAAAATAAAGATCCAAAAAGAATTAATCCATTATCGCAAGTAGATTTAGTNATNGATCACTCNGTNATGGTTGATAATTACGCAAATAAAGATTCATTTGATCTTAATGTTGAAAAAGAATTTTCAAGGAACGGTGAGAGATATTCATTCTTAAAATGGGGGCAGCAAGCATTTAATAATTTTAAAGTAGTTCCACCAGGAACAGGAATTTGTCACCAAGTAAATTTAGAATATTTATCAAAAGTAGTTTGGTCTTCAGAAGTAAACGGAGAATTAACTGTTTATCCAGACACTTTAGTTGGTACGGACAGTCATACAACAATGGTGAATGGTCTTTCGGTTCTTGGTTGGGGGGTTGGTGGAATTGAAGCTGAAGCTGTGATGTTAGGACAGCCTATTTCAATGCTAATTCCGGAGGTTGTTGGATTTGAGGTAAAAGGAAAATTACCAGAAGG
>JGI25917J50250_1000047_pt1 | contig 29104 bp, 20 predicted proteins | sample LauGreSBDMM110SN_4_FD_50250 | JGI IMG/M metagenome (IMG submission 50250) | reverse complement strand
TTCCCTGGCGGGTGGAGTGGAGATTTGAATAACGCATTCTTGAAATCTGGCAGAACAGAAGAACAACAAAAGTACTTTGATTTTACCTCTAAATTATTTTCTTGGCGAAAAACAAAATCTGTGATTCATAACGGAAAATTGACCCATTATATTCCAGAAAATAATGTTTATGTCTATTTTCGACACAACGAAAATGAAAATGTAATGGTTATCATCAACAATTCCAATGAAAAACAAACCTTTAAAAGCAATCGTTTTCAAGAAAATATTCAAAACTACAAATCTGGAAATGACATTTTAGAAAACAAAACCATCAATTTGAAAGATGATTTAACTATTGAAGGAAAATCGGTTTTAATTTTAGAATTGAAAAAATAAATTCAACACCATAAAGCACAAAGGAAACTTATTTGACTTATATGGAAAAAATATACACAATGAAAAAACTATTTCTATTTCTATTCATACCATTTATAGGTTTTGCACAAAACACAAATAGAAAATTTGAAAGTTTCAAAGCAACAGACAATTCATTAATAATTAATGTTTCCGATGGTCAATATCTTCTAAAAGCCTATTCAGCATTCATCATTGAAACCACTTTTTTACCCAAAGGCGAAACTTTTAATTCTAATTCACATGCTTTGGTTTTAACCCCAAAAAATGGAATTGCTAAAGTGTCAGAAAACGAAAACACCATCAATTATTCAACAACGGCATTAGTTGTAACTATTCAAAAATCACCTTTTAAAATTGCTTATTTCTATAAAGGAAAAGAGTTTTTATCTGAAAAAAACGGTTACACCAAAAAAGATTCAACNGAAGTTTTAGATTTTAACTTAGAAGCTACCGAAAAACTATATGGAGGCGGTGCACGAGTTTTAGGAATGAATCGCCGTGGCAGCCGCCTGCAATTATACAACAGGGCGAGCTATGGATATGAAACCAAAGCTGAATTAATGAATTTTTGTATTCCGCTCGTGCTTTCTTCAAAAATGTATGCCGTTCATTTTGATAATCCTGCGATTGGCTATTTAGATTTAGATTCCTATAAAAATAATACTTTGGCTTACGAAACCATTTCAGGCCGAAAAACTTATCAAGTAATTGTTGGAGACACTTGGAATGATTTGATTGGAAATTATACCACTTTAACAGGAAAACAACCTTTGCCTGCAAGATGGACATTTGGTAATTTTTCCTCTCGTTTTGGTTATCATTCGCAAGAAGAAGTAGAAAAAACCATTCGAAAATTTGAAGAAGATAAGATTCCTGTTGACGCCATAATTCTCGATTTATATTGGTTTGGGAAAACCATCAAAGGCACGATGGGAAATTTGGATTGGGACAAAGACAATTTCCCAAATCCCACAAAAATGATTGCAGATTTGAATCAAAAGAACATCAAAACCATCTTAATTACAGAGCCTTTTGTATTGACAACTTCTAACAAATGGCAAGAAGCTGTTGATAAAAAAGTGTTGGCAACTGACAAAGNTGGATTACCTTTTAAATATGATTTCTATTTTGGAAACACTGGAATCATCGATATTTTTAAANCCGAAGGAAAAGATTGGTTTTGGGATATTTATAAAAAACTAATCAGACAAGGCGTTGGAGGACTTTGGGGCGATTTAGGAGAACCAGAAGTTTTTCCTTCAAAGGCAATTACTTTTGGTGGACAAGCAGATGAAGTTCACAATATTTATGGTCACAATTGGGCTAAATTAGTACAAGAAGGTTACAAAAAAGATTTTCCAGAAGTACGACCATTTATTCTTATGCGTGCTGGATATTCTGGTTCACAACGGTTCGGAATGATTCCGTGGTCAGGCGATGTGAGCCGCGGCTGGGGCGGATTGCAGGCACAAACAGAAATCGCTTTGCAAATGGGAATGCAAGGTTTGGGCTATATGCACTCTGATTTAGGTGGATTTGCTGGCGATTATTTCGATAACGAACTTTATATTCGTTGGTTGCAATACGGTGTTTTTCAACCGATTTTTCGTCCGCATGCACAAGAGGAAGTAGCTTCTGAAGCGGTTTACAAAGACATTGTAACCAAAGCAAAAGCGAAAACGCAAATCGAATTGCGTTATAAAATGTTGCCTTACAATTATACTTTGGCTTTTGAAAATAACCAAAAAGGAACACTATTGATGCGTCCATTGTTTTTTGAAGAACCGAATAATTCCACTTTACAAACCGTCAGCACAAGTTATTTATGGGGAAATGACTTTTTGGTCACTCCCATCACGCAAGCTAATGTTACAAGTAAAATGGTGTATTTTCCGAAAAATAACAATTGGTTTGATTTCTATTCCGATCAAAAACATTTGGCAGGAACGAGTGAAAATTTAAAAGTTTCTGCAGACAATATTCCTGTTTTTGTGCGTGGTGGAAGTTTCATTCCGATGATCAAAACAATCCAAAACACAGCAAAATATACCTTATCCAACTTTGATTTGCATTTTTATTTTGATGAAAAAACAAAATCTTCTAGTGGACAATTATATAATGATGATGGAACAACACCAAATGCTTTTGAAAAAGAAATGTTTGAGATTTTGCATTTCACGTCAACTTTCAATAATAAAGTTTTGACTATAAGGTTTAATACTGAAATAGGAAAATCTTTTGAAACGAGTGATAAAAATACCAATTTAATAATCCACAATTGCAGAGCAAAAACCATTTTGATTGATAGAAAAATAGTGCAATTTAAATGCACCAAAACAGCAATTGAAATTCCAATTATTTGGTTAAAAGGCAATTTAAAAGAAATAAAAATTCAATTATAAAATAGAAAAATGAGAAAATTATCAATACTAATGCTCTTGACTTTGTTTTGTAGCGCCAACAATTCCGAAGCACAAACCAAAAAGAAAATCGTGAAAAGAGTAGAGAAGATTCCTTTTGTGTGGGAAGGTGCAAATCTGTATTTTTTGATGACCGAACGGTTCAATAAATCTGAAAAAACGGATGAAATCTATTTCGAAAGAAATAAACCCACGGGCAAATTACGCGGTTTTGAAGGCGGAAATATTAGAGGAGTTATACAAAAAATAGACGAAGGTTATTTTGATAAATTAGGTACCAATGTAATTTGGTTAACCCCAATTGTAGAACAAATTCATGATGGTGTTGACGAAGGAACAGGCATGTCTTATGGCTTTCACGGCTATTGGACCAAAGATTGGACTGCAATTGACCCTAATTTTGGAACAAAAAAAGACCTTGCTGATTTGGTAGAAAAAGCACATGCCAAGGGCATTCGTATTATGCTAGATGCTGTAATCAACCATACAGGGCCTGTTACAGATATGGATAAAGTTTGGCCTGACGACTGGGTTAGAACTGGACCACAATGCGATTACAAAACATTTATCGGCACAACCGAATGCACGCTGGTTGCTAATCTTCCGGATGTGTTGACTGAAAGCCAAAATGAAGTAAACTTACCCGAGTTTTTGATTGAAAAATGGAAACAAGAAAACCGTTACGAGCAAGAAATTACTTCATTAAATGCTTTTTTTAAAAGAAGTGAACATCCAAGAACACCTAAATTTTATATCATAAAATGGTTGACGGATTATATTACTGAATTTGGAATTGATGGTTACCGTTGCGATACTGCGAAACACACAAACGAAGATGTTTGGGCAGATTTCAAAAAAGAATGCGACATTGCATTTGAAACATGGAAAAAAAATAATCCAACGAAAGTGCTGGACAACAATCCGTTTTATACCGTTGCAGAAGTTTATAATTATGGTATTTCTGGAGGACAAAATTTTGATTTCGGGGATAAAAAAGTGAATTATTTTGAAAGTGGTTTCAATAATATGATCAATTTTGAATTTAAATGGGATGCGCAAAAGGACTACGAATTTTTGTTCTCTAAGTATTCATCGAAATTAAATGGAGAATTGAAAAACTTTAGTGTTTTAAACTATTTGTCTTCTCATGACGATGGTCAACCTTTTGATGCAAAAAGAGCAAAAAGCATCGAAAGCGGTACAAAATTATTGCTTTCTCCTGGGATTTCCCAAACCTATTATGGCGATGAAACCGCACGATCATTGGTTGTTGAGGGCACGAATGGAGATGCGACTTTGCGTTCGTTTATGAATTGGGAGGAACTAAACAACAATATTGACAAACAAAATATTTTGTTGCATTGGCAAAAATTAGGACGCTTCAGACGAGATCATGCTTCGATTGGCGCAGGAGTTCACAATCAAATAAAAGCAAAATATTACACATTTTCAAGAAGTTTTTCTAATGGAAAATTTACAGACAAAGTTGTTGTAGGCTTAAATTACCCCAAGGGTAATAAACAAATAGCAATAGGCAATATCTTTAAAAACGGAACGAAAGTAAAAGATGCTTATTCTGGGAAAACCAGTATTGCAATAGATGGAAGAGTAGCACTAAATTCTGATTTTGAATTTGTTTTATTAGAGCAACAAAAATAACTAGAGCTATTGTTTTTAAAACTTAACCTATGTTATAAATCGCTCACCGTCGTGCCAAAGGTTGTGGTCCAGAAAATACAACAATCTTAAATCCAAAGATTCAAAATCCAATTTTAAAGAATTACTTTTGCCATTTACTTTTTCTATAAAAACTACAAATGAATCAAAATTTTGATATAATTATTGTTGGTGGTGGCGCAGCAGGATTTTTTACAGCAATTAACATTGTAGAAAAAAATCCAGCTATAAAAGTGGCTATTCTCGAAAGAGGCAAGCAAGTTTTAGAAAAAGTCAGGATTTCTGGCGGTGGCAGATGCAACGTTACGCATGCTTGTTTTGCACCCAACGAATTGGTGAAGTTTTATCCGCGTGGCGAAAAAGAATTGCGTGGCCCTTTCAATCAATTTTGCAGTGGCGACACCATTGAGTGGTTTGAAAAGCATGNCGTTGAACTNAAGATTGAGGACGACGGACGAATGTTTCCTGTATCAAATTCTTCGCAAACCATTATTGACTGTTTTCTAAATGCCACTAAAAAATTAGGCATTTCGGTTTTGACTTCAAAAAGTGTGCAATCCATTTTCAAGTCTGATGATTACTGGAAAATCGAAACGCAGTCGGAAAATTATGTTGCGGAAAAGCTGATTCTAGCCACAGGCAGTAACCCGAAAATTTGGGAAATGCTGCAAACTTTCGACCATTCTATTGTTTCGCCAGTACCTTCATTGTTCACTTTCAACATCAAAGACGCTAGAATTAAAGACCTGATGGGATTGAGTGCAGAGGCAAATGTAAAAATCAATGAAACCAAATTATCTGCATCGGGTCCATTGCTAATAACCCATTGGGGAATGAGTGGTCCTGCAATTTTGAAACTTTCGGCTTGGGGCGCAAGGATTTTAAACGAAAAAAATCACCAATTTTCTATCACTGTGAATTGGCTCAAAGATTTGAATGCGACAGATTGCGAAGCCATTTTGAAAGCAACAAAATTAGAACATGCCAAAAAAACGGTTGCTAAAAAAGCGCCTTTTGATTTCCCTAGCCGATTGTGGGAAAGTTTTGTTTTGGCAGCCAACGTTGATGGCGAGACAAAATGGGCAGATTTGAACAAAAACCAATTATTAAGCTTAACCAATCAATTGACGAATGCAATTTACCAAGTGAATGGCAAAAGCACTTTTAAAGAAGAATTTGTTACCGCTGGTGGTATCGATTTGAAAGAAATCAACTTTAAAACCATGGAAAGCAAGTTGCACAAGAACCTGTACTTTGCAGGAGAAATTGTGAATATAGATGCGATTACTGGTGGTTTTAACTTCCAAAATGCATGGACAAGTGGTTTTGTTTTGGCGCGGGGTATTTGATTGCTTTATTCCACTTCAGGTTTCTTTCGATTGGCTTTAATTTCTGATAGATTTTTTTTGTCTTTTATTCTTTTCTTAATTACCCCTTTGGGCACTTTTGTTGCCTTTCGAGGTTTTGCAACTACTAAAGCTTTTTTTATTAAATCTAAAAAACGTTTGATAACGATTGCCTTATTTTTCAATTGGCTTCGGTCTTCATCGCAGTTCAGAATCAAAATTAAGTCGCTTGTTAATCTGGCCGTTAATTTCGTTTCAATTAAAGCTTTTTCTTCGTCAGATAAAGCTTGCGAAGCTTTCAAATCAAAAGTCAAAACCACTTTCGATGAAACTTTATTCACGTTTTGTCCGCCTGCACCAGAACTTCTTACTGCTTTGAAATTGAGTTCCGATAAGATTTTTTCTTGCTCCATTATGTTGGTTGATGCGCTGGTTTTAATAAATCATTTACTGTTTTCACAGGATTAAAGGTAATTAAAGGCACTTCAACAAAAATTGTAATCCATTTTGCCATTGAACCATTCCAAAGTCCGGGCAATTCGTAACCTTTCAGTAGTTTTCCGTTTTTATTTTTTTCAACAATAAAACCGCTTTTTTTATCTACAAATTCATTGAGATCAAACTTTTCGCCTTTGTGGTTTTTGGTGCTACAAACCAAATCTACGGGATTGAAATGAGTAGCGCTTTTTAAAATTTCGATTTGACTTTTGCTATTTAAATCTACTTGTGCACTTTCAACAATTTGGAGGCTAGCGTTACCATATTTATCGAAAACCCAAAATGGTCCTCCGCCAGGTTCACCTTCATTTTTCACCATTCCGCAAACTCGGATTGGTTTGTTGAGCACGCCTTTTAGCAATTCAATTTTGTTTTGAAAAGTAAATTTATCAAAATCTTCACCAATTTCAATATGCAGATTACTTTTTGAAAAAATCAAAATCTCTTCTAACTCACTATCGATTAAACGGTAATGCTCTATTTTGAACAAATATTGAAATATTTTTTGCTGTAAATCGATTAAAATTCCTGCTAATCCTTTTTTGTAAAAACCAATGGTTTCAATTTGATTTTGAATAATATTATCAATATTTTTTATGAAAATTATATCAGCATCAATTTCATTCAGATTTTGAATTAACGCTCCATGTCCTCCTGGACGAAAAACCAAATTTCCATCTTCATTTCTCACTGGATTATTGTCTAAATCAACTGCAATCGTGTCTGTACTTTTATTTTGGTTTGAAAAATCGATATTGATCTTGGTTTGAAATTGCTCTTCAATAGCACTTTTATTTTTGTTTATAATATTATCAAAATCAACTTGATTAGTTTCTGAAATTGTAAAATGCAAATTGGCATTTCCGTTTGAATTCGCATAGCAAACACTCTCGTTCAAATGTTCTTCTATTGGTGTTGCAAGATGGGTTTTATAGTTGTGAAAAGGCAAAATTCCTTTTGGTTTATTGGCATAATCAAAAAAATCTGATGCCAAAAGCACTTTTATAAAATGATAATCTCTAACATCTTTTGAACTTTTATTAAAATCTGAATTCGACTTTTCTAATAAAGTAATCACCTTTTTATAAAACGGAAATTTATCTAATCCTATTAAAAAAATAGATAGATCAACCGCATTTTTTCTATTTATATAAGCGTTAATCGTTTCGTTTTCAAGGTCATAATCATTTAAAAATTCCAACAAAAATTTAAACATTCTGCTTGCTGCACCTGAAGCTGGAACAAATTTGCATAGCTTATTTTTTGATTTTTCATTTTCAAACAAATCAATATAAGTGTGCCATTCTGTATCTGAAAGTTTTAAAACCCCATCATTCAGGGTTGCCGCTCTATCCAAAATTGTTTTTGAAATGCCCTTTTTAAAAATATTAATTTGATGTGCTATATTTTCTAAAGGAATTCCATGGTTGAAAATTTGAACAAAATCTTGCGAAGAAAATCCCATTTTTTTAGCATTTTCAAGATTTTCTATGATAGCAATTGCTTTTTTTAATCGTTCATCTTTGTTTCCAGAAAGTATGATAAATGGCTTTTGATTTTGGATTAAAGCATTTTTGAAAATTTCATAAACATTTTTCCTATCGTCCGGTTTGTCACGCAAATCATCTTTTTGCCAAGGAACGTCGATATCAGTTAAAAAAAACAAATCGTATTTGTGCTTTCTCGCTGCTTTGTCTAAAATTGGATCGCAAAAATTATAATAAATTTCAGAAAAAACTTTAGTGACCAGCAAACTGGTATCGCAAAAAAGGAATTTATTGGCAATGCTCAAATTTTCGTTTTCGAGTTTAGTTTGACCAATTGCGATGGGAAGCAAATCTTCTGATTCACAAATTTGTTTTTTACTATCCCATTTTTCTTGCAAATAATTTCTAGCAAATTCGGGAGTCCATACGGTTTCAAAATGTTGTGCAAGCTGTTTCGACAAAGTTGTTTTCCCTGTTGATTCTGGCCCAACCAAAGCAATTTTTATAATATATGAAGCCTGCTGTTTAAGATTTTCTTCCATTTTAGATAAGCTGAAATTGCTAAAATTGTAAAAATTAAATACTGTAATGCCAACATTCCTAAACCTCGATAGGCATATAATGGAACGACAATTAAATCCCCGAGAATCCAAAGTGTCCAATTTTCGATTTTTTTCAGTGCCATAAACCACATTGCCACAAAGAAAATGCCCGAACTGAAAATGTCGATGCAACTGTCAAATTTTATTTCATAATCGAAATAAATATAAATGGTGAAAACTACAAAAATTGTGATAAAAAACAACGCAAATCCTATTATTTTTTGTTTTTTATTTGTTCTCGAAATCGCTAGCACTTCTTTTTCATCGCTTTTTTTTGACCAATTGAACCAGCCATAAATACTTACAATTGAAAAATAAATATTAACGATCATATCTCCCAAATAATCGGCTTGAAACAACAAATAAGTTGTAATTATAGTAGCAATTAAACCTGTTGGATAGACCAAAATATTTTCTTTTCTAGCAAACCAAACACTTGAAATTCCAAAAATAAATACGTTTATTTCTAAAACTATATGTGTTAGGATAGTATTTTCATAAGCTTTTAAAAAGAATTCAAACATTTTTATAAAGGTTATAGAATTATTGAGGTTGTAAGTTTAATTCAAAATTATTGAAAAAATCTAAATCATCTTCGAAAGCGGTTCCGACAACCACTAGATCTGCTCCCGCTTTATAAGCGTTTTCGATTTGTTGCTTTGAGCGAATTCCTCCGCCAATAATTAATGGTATTGAAATTGAAGCAGCAACTCTTCGAATCATTTTCTCGGATACAGCCAATTTCGCACCACTACCAGCTTCAAGATAAATCAATTTATGACCCAAATATTCTCCAGCTAAAGCAGTTTTAGCGGCAAGCGCTATGTTTGTCCGTTCCATTGGTCTGGTTTTACTCACGCGTTCTACGGCGGTTTCAATTCCACTTTCAATTAAAATGTAACCTGTTGAGATAACTTCTAAGTTCGATTTTGATAAGAGAGGAACCGAATTGACTTGATGTTCAATCAAAAAATCTGGATTCCTACCAGAAATTAAGGATAAAAACAAAATAGCATCTGCATTTTCAGAAATTTGCGAGGGATTTCCGGGAAATAAGACGATTGGTAAATTACATTTTTGTTTAATTAAAATAATTAAGTCATCTAAAATATTGGTTTTTACCTCACTTCCACCGATAAAAATATGCGTTGCTTGCGATTTATTTATTTTTGAAATTAACAAATCAACTTTTTCTATTTTTATTTTATCAGGGTCTAAAAGTATTGCGAGTAGTTTCTGGCTCAGCTTTTTTGAATCTAAAATATCTTTATAAATATTTTTCATTGTTTACTTTATTTTACAACCGCAATTTGCGAAATCAGAAAAATTTTACTTCAATTGTGCGCTATTAAAAGCATAAACCAACATGTAATTTTCGATTTCGCTGAAATGAATATCTAATTGTTGCCTTGTTGAATTAAAATTAAATGTGGCAACAGTTTTTGTATCTTCCATTTCAAATGGTCGTAATTGAATATGGTTTTTAAAACTAATTCCTCTTTCGTTTTTAATTTTGAAAATTGATTCTTTGGCACCCCAAATTACCGTCAGTTTTTTGACATAATTACTATCAGTTTGTTGAAGACTTTCAAGCTCAAAATCGCAAAATCTGTTTGCTATTAATTTTATCTTTTCTCTTTGCTTTTCGATATCAATACCCACCTTTTGATCGGATATAATAATTGCCGAAAATGCAAAAGAATGCGTGATTGAAATGTATTTTTCATCGTCAAGATGGGGTTTTCCAAATTCATCATAGTATAAATTAGCGTCAGAATAACCCGCAGTTTTTAGCAATTGTCTTATCGAAAGAAAACCACATTTATGCGCTTCGGATTTCATATTTTGCAAACGTTCAAGGCTATTTTCGTTGAGAACAATATCTTGCGCCAACGCAATTGCACTTTCTGTTATTTTCCAAATAAAAATGGTTGAAGAAGAAAGTTTTATAGTTTTGAATAATGGCATTACAATACATGATTTTTAGCCCCGATAATAGCGGTATCCTTTGTTGGCGGTGTTCGACAACAAAGATATACCGGATAGCGGGATTGGCTTCGAAAAGAAATTATTTTTCTGATTATTAAAATGTTAGAGAATCAAACAATTCATAAATATTAACAAATGTTTTTTAATTAAAGAGTTTATATGTAAATTTGCAAAAATTTTCAAATACAAATATAGTATATAAATGAGTACAGCAACTATGCCTTTTGTGGCTTTTAAAGTAAAAGACATTTCTCTAGCAGATTGGGGAAGAAAAGAAATTGAATTGGCAGAAGCCGAAATGCCAGGTTTAATGGCGCTTAGAGCTGAATACAAAAACGAGCAACCATTAAAGGGAGCAAGAATTGCGGGTTGTTTGCACATGACAATTCAAACGGCGGTTTTGATTGAAACTTTGATTGCACTTGGTGCAGAAGTTACATGGAGTTCTTGCAACATTTTTTCTACTCAAGACCAAGCAGCTGCGGCTATTGCTGCTGCAGGAATTCAAGTTTACGCTTGGAAAGGTTTGAACGAGCCAGATTTTGACTGGTGTATTGAGCAAACTTTATTTTTTGGAGAAGACAGACAACCATTGAATATGATTTTGGATGATGGTGGAGATTTAACTAATATGGTTTTTGATCGTTACCCAGAATTAATTGCTGGCATTAAAGGTTTGTCAGAAGAAACAACCACTGGAGTGCATAGATTGTACGAAAGAATGAAAAACGGAAGTTTACATTTGCCTGCAATTAACGTTAATGACGCAGTTACAAAATCGAAATTTGACAACAAATATGGTTGTAAAGAATCTGCTGTAGATGCAGTTCGTCGTGCAACAGATATTATGTTGGCTGGAAAACGCGTTGTGGTTTGTGGTTATGGCGATGTTGGAAAAGGAACTGCAGCTTCGTTTAAAGGTGCTGGTTCGATTGTTACCGTTACCGAAGTTGATCCGATTTGTGCGCTTCAAGCAGCAATGGACGGATTTGAAGTAAAAAAATTAGCAACTGTTATTGGTACCGCTGATATCATCGTAACGTCAACTGGAAATAAAGACATCGTTTTAGAAAGCGATTTCCGTGCTATGAAAGATAAAACCATCGTTTGCAACATCGGACATTTCGATAATGAAATCGACATGGCTTGGTTGAACGGAAATTATGGTGACACTAAAGTTGAAATCAAACCACAGGTTGACAAATACACTATCGAAGGAAAAGACATTATTGTATTGGCAGAAGGTCGTTTGGTAAATTTAGGTTGTGCAACAGGTCATCCAAGTTTTGTGATGAGCACAAGCTTTACCAACCAAGTTTTAGCGCAAATAGAATTGTGGAAAAACAGTGATGCTTACAAAAACGAAGTTTATATGTTACCGAAACATTTAGATGAAAAAGTAGCATTTTTGCACCTTGAAAAATTAGGGGTAGAATTAGAGGTCTTAAGAAATGACCAAGCTGAATATATTGGCGTTGGTGTTCAAGGACCATTCAAACCAGAATACTACAGGTATTAATCTAGGTTCAGCATACTGAATTAAAATTATATTTTATAAAGTAACCCGAAAAGTAATTTTCGGGTTATTTTTTAGAGTTTATTCAAATAAAAAAAGCTTCATATTACTATGAAGCTTTTTTTTAGTAGCGGGAACTGGACTCGAACCAGTGACCTTCGGGTTATGAGCCCGACGAGCTACCTACTGCTCTATCCCGCGCTGTTTCGGGTACAAATATACAACCAATATTGCAATTTACAAGTTAATTCAGAGATTATTTAAAAATTAAATATTTGTTGAATCTTTCAATATTTATCTCCCACGGGATAATTATGTGATTTTCTATACAATCGAATAACAATTGTGCCATTTCTGGTCCTAACAAAACACCACGCGTTCCCAATCCATTTAAGACATGAATTCTTTTATGATTAAAATGTGTTCCTAATAATGGTTTTCTGTCCTTGACCGTTGGTCTAATGCCAGCCAAATGCTCAATTACTTCAAATTCACAATCAATAACTGATTCAATCTTTTCTAACAATTCCTTTTTACCCGCTCCAGTTTTAGCGCTTGACTTATCATCCCAATTATATGTAGCGCCAACTTTGTATAAAGCATCTCCTAACGGTACAAAATATATACTTGAATTCATTATTACCTCTAAGTTCAATTTACTTGCTCTAATGATTAAAAGCTCCCCTTTTGTGCCATCTAGCGGTAAATAATTAAAAAAAGGATTATTGTGTATGCCAAAACCCTCTGCAAAGACAACATTTCTGAATTTACTACCATTGTATTCAACAAAATCATCATGAAAATGCATCAGATTATAATTAAAACAATCATTAACAAACCAATTGTGCTTTGCCAAGAAAGTCTTATAGTATTGTAGATAGATTTTCGTGTCTATATATCCTGTCTGTAAAACTTTTCCGTAATCAAAAGGAGAGTCGATGAATTGGAACTTATCTGTAACTAAATCTAACGATAAAAAAGGATTTAAATTGGGTTTATCCGAAGCAACAAACCAATTGTTTTGTTCTTCGATAGAAGTGAATTTTCTTAAAATCGGTAATTCAAAATCTAATTTAACGTTCAGTTTATGTTCTATTTTTTCATAAAAAAATTTTGCAATGTCAATTTGATTTTGGGAATTATTAAAACCAGTAAATCTTTTCAAAATTACAGGATTGTAAATTCCAGCAGCGATTGCCGAAGAATTCTGCGAATCGTCTTCAAAAACTAAAATAGATTTGTGATTTTGCAAACAAGTTTCAGCAAAAGAAATTCCAGCAATCCCAGCACCGACAATTAAATAATCTATCATTTTACAAAATATATTTTACAAAAAAAACTCCTGCTTAAAGCAAGAGTTTTAAATTGAGATTTTAATTTTTTAGTAGCTCCACATGTCTTGTTCGAAATTACGAATCTTTTCTTTGATTCGTTCTGATTCTAGCAGTTCCATCTGAGCATTGTCTTTGAGATACTGCTCAATAGATCTATCACCATAAACGTTATCTTCTTCAAATATAACAGAATTGAATCGTCTTGCGTTCAACAAATTATCGAAAGAAATTGGCATCGCAGAATTCTTGTCATTAAATGAATTAGCGGAATGAAGAATATCCCTAACTGCTGGGAAATAAACCCAGAACAATTCTATCAAATCAGGGTTTTCTTGACCAACTTGCTTGGCTTCTGGCGCCATCGGACAAATCCCCAACAATCGGTATTTCATTTCACCTTGACGTTTATCAAAATACCAATATCCCTTAATTTTGTAATCTGAAATGTCTTGTGCACTTAGTTCCCTTTCGTCAATAAATTGCTTATCCAAAGTTTTAGCAGCAGGTGATTCAAACGCTGCAGTTTGAGAAATAATTTTTCCTTTCTTATCTTTTTTAACAGAAGCTGGAACTGAACGACCATAATACAAATCACGGTTAGCATTAATTTCATCTCTTCCGGCATTAGTTGTATCAACAAACTTGAACGAACTAGACATGTCTTTTAATGAACGTTTTTCATTAAAATAGCTATCCGCGTAAACTTCTGTTATTTTACCCTGTTTGATACCTTTTAAAATCACATCAAATAATGAACGACGATCTCTACCAATGTTAGCGGTATCAACTGGATAATACAATGGGAAATTAATTCTCTCATCTAAATCAATTGTTTCCCAAACCGTTTTACCCATCAATACATCTCTGTCATGAACATAACCGTAAGGCAATGGCTTATCATTGTCAGAATTGAGTTGAGCATCAGTTTTTTTCCCAATCTCAGCAGGTGTTTTGGCATTTAAAAGATTAGACTGTGCAGTAACTGCCAAGCTTCCTATCGTAAATAAAGCCACTGAAAAAACAAGTTTATAATTAGTCATAATTTAGTTCTTTTGTTTGAAAACGTCAAACATTAATTTTTATTGAATTTCATATAAAACCGGTGAAGTTTGTCTCAACAAGATGTCAGAACCCACTAATTTGGTTTTAATATCAGAAATTGTAATTACATCGCCACGCGAAACCCTAGCTAAAGCCGATCTACATTGTGCATTTACTCTATCTCCACTAACTATAACTGTAGGTTGTCCTGGCGCTTTGAGGCTAAACTGAACTACATTTAGTTTTAATTCAAAATCAAAATCTTGAAGAATTGCTGAAATTTGAGAAACTTCTAATCTAGACTTAGCTCCTTTAACAACTCCTGGAGTACCACCAATTGCACCAACAGGCGCAGGGATATTTTTGATTCTAAATGTCTTTTTGTCTGTAACAGCTTTCCCATCGGGCAAAGTTGCAGTGACATTAATTGTTAATTCATTACCTTGACCAGGACTCATATTAAATGAACCTAATTTACTAGTAGGACTTAAACCTGGAGCACTCGCTTTCACTTTGTCAGCTGCAACTCCTGCAAAACTAATAGTCATAGGATTCACAACACCACGATACACCACATTCATTTTGTCAGCAGAAATTGTTGCAGAGTTTGGCCTCGGAACAACTACATAATTACCTTCAAAAGGAACAGGAATCGTTTTACCATTTTCAACAAAAGTAAATTGACCTTTTAGCATTCTTTCTCCCACTGCACCAGCTACCTCAGAAATAACCGCTTGACCATTCTCTAATCTACCTGGACCATTAAAACTTGTTGGTTTTGTATCAGGATCATACTTACCTAATACCACAGTACCTTTCACTTGTTCACCTTGGAAATAAGCATTTTTTTCAAGTACAACAAAACCTTTAAATTTAGAATAAGATGCCGCATCTTGAGCAGCTTTTCCTAATAAAGTGCTATATATATCAAATTCGTACCTTTTCACATCGTTTTGCCAAGCAGTTAATTTTGCTAAAGAGGCAATTCCTGGAAAATGTGCAAAATGATATTCTAAATATTTCTTAGTAATTCCTTCATTATCTTTTACATCAGCTGTATTGAAGGAAACTTCTAAATTTTTAACAATTGGAGATAGTTTAGCTGATAAACTAGGCTCACTAGTTGCAGCCGCCTTTAAATCGGCAACATACTTATTCATAGCCTTAACAATAGCAGTACCTTTAGCTGAATAACCATCACCAGCAAACCAAGTATCGTCTATCTGTGGACCTTTATCCATCGCTTCATAAGGTAATTTACCTGTTTCTTTTTCTACTTCAACACCAAATTTGGCATCTGCTTTTAAAGTTTCAACATAGTCATAAAAAGTTTTAGATGCAGTGGCTACTTTATCTGAAGCTCTTTTAGCTGCCCCAAACTCTCCGGCATTTTCACTTCCTTTTTGATTTATTGTCTCTAGCAATGAATTGTTACTCTCGATAGACGCTTTATTTGCACTTTCGAATTTCTCATTCATCAAACCAAAAGCAGACAATACTTCTTTTGACATATTTAAAGCTAACATCGCAATGAAAACCAAATACATCAGGTTAATCATCTTCTGTCTAGGGGTTAATTTTCCTCCTGCCATTTTTTCTTGTAATTAGTTTGTTTAGTTAAATTGTGAAATATAGTTATAAACTAATTATCCTTTGTTACTCATTGCAGAAAGCATTCCACCATACACATTGTTTAATGACGCAATGTTTGCGGTCATTGATTGCATTTGGTCTTTTAATTTTGAAGCATTTTCGGCAATTTCTTTATTCGCTTCTGCATTTCTTGAAGCACTTTCTAGTTGCACTTTATACAAACTGTTTAAAGATTCCATTTGTGCTGCAGCCATAGATAATTCTTCACTGTATTTTTTTGTAGCAGCCATTCCATCTACAGATGGAGCAATTCCTTTTGCAGCCGATTCGAAGTTTTTAATGCCGTTTCCAAGACTACTCATCAATTCTGCATCCACTTTAGCCTCTTTCAACATAGCATCTAATTTTTGAGACAACATACCCTGAGCATCTTCTTTCTTTTCATCTTTCTTTTTTGCATCTCCACCTGCTAATTCAGGATAGACTAAACTCCAATCTAATTCATGGTCTGCAGGTTCAAAAGCAGATAACGCAAATATTAATGCTTCAGTGATAAGTCCTATTTTCAACAATATACTTGCTCCCGGTAAGTGCTCTATTTTAAAAAGTGCACCGATAATAACGACAGCAGCACCCATACCGTATGTGAAATTCATTGTTTTTTTGCTTAATAATGCCATAATGATAATTTTTAAATTTTAATTGATTTTAGTTTAGGTTTGATATTTATTTTTGTGCGTTGCCGGTAACTTGTTTGCCCATGTAATCTTGAACGGTTCTGAACCCAATATAACTTCTAGCAGAATCAGCATACTCGTGGTCTCTAGTACTTACTTGAATCATGTAAGCAACATCTTTCCATGAACCACCTCTTACAACTTTTCTCATATTTTTGTTATCTGGAACATTAGGGTTCATTGTAGAAACAAATTCATATGCTCCAGGATCATAAGAAGAATCAGTCCATTCTGAAACATTCCCTGCCATATTGTATAAATTATATCCGTTTGGATCATAAGATTTTGCTTCAACAGTGTATAACGCACCGTCTGCTGCATAATCTCCACGGTTAGGTTTGAAATTAGCTAAATAACACCCTCTATCACTTTTAGCATATGGTCCACCCCACGGATATGTTGCCGATTGTAATCCACCTCTTGCTGCATACTCCCATTCCGCCTCTGTTGGTAACCTGAAAGAGTTAACCTGATCCATGTGTTTCTTTTTGGATTTGATGTAAGTGTTTTTGTTTAGTGTTCTCCAAGCACAAAAAGCTTTTGCTTGTTTCCAACTTACACCAACAACAGGATACTCGCTGTATGCTTGGTGCCAAAAATAATCGTTGTGCATTGGCTCATTGTAAGAATAAGCGAAATCTTTTATCCATGCAGTTGTATCAGGATAAATTCCATACTGTTCGGTCTTGATAAACTTGCTTCTTTTTCCAACCTTAGCTTTTGCTGCTGCCTGAATGTCCATCCAAGAATATCTAAATTTTAATTTTGAAACATCAATAGTTCTTAAACCATTATAAGATTCAGCAATTGGAATATACATTGAATCCATAACTTCGGTATAAAATTCGTCTGGATACTGTCCTGTACCCTTCTTTAACTTTACTTTATGGTTTATTTTTCTTCCCGCATACATGTTATCATCAGTTCCAACACTATAATAATTTTCATACATGTACTTATCGTAAGGTGTCATTTTAGTCGGGTCTGCATCATTAAATGCATAATCTCCAATACTTCCAGATACTTTACTTCCTTTTGCCTGAGGAGCTGCTTTTGCACCCTTCCCTTTTGCACCAGTCATACCTTGTTCGTCTGCAAGAATGGCTAATCTAACTCTAATAATAGAATCTTTTACCCATTCTACAAACTGGCGGTATTCACTATTGGTTATTTCTGTTTCGTCCATGTAAAAAGAACGAACTGTTACAGTTTTTGTTGGAGCGTCTCCAATATTGGCTAAATCGTCATCAGATTTACCCATTATAAATGCCCCACCGGGAATTAGAGACATACCAAACGGTTTTTCAGGATTCCATTTTTTTCCTTTAACACCAACCAACTCGCCTTTATCGCTTGAGCCACAGCTAAACAATAATGATGATAATGCTACAAATGCGATGATCTTCTTCATATAAAATTAGGGTTATAAAGTATTCTTATTTTAAGGGCGTAAACCTATTTATTATTTTTTTAAAAAGCAATTTTTTTGGTAACAAAAACTTAAAAATATGTGAATTTTTATGTTAGATTTCTAATTTTCATAGAAATAACTTAATCAATTAATGTTTTTTCTTTGCGCTTTCCACCATCTTTCTGGAATTTCTTGGTTGCAAGCAGCCAAATAATCTTCGTATGAACATGGAAATAACGTATTTCTTTTTAATTTATTGTCCGTATTTGAAATAAATTGTATTTCAATCCACCATCTTTCTGTTTTGTCGCTTTTGAAAAAGACTAATTCTTCTTCTTCAGAAGTAACTATATATTTACTGTAATTTTCTCTACTTCCGAAAGGATATTCATTGGCGCGATATTGAAAACCCTCCATGAAATACCATATTATTTCAGCAATCAAAACCGATTCTTGTTTTGAGGAATTGTGATTAAATATGCCAAATAATGATACTTTGTCGCTTAATCCCGCATACCGTGATAAAGAACATATTTCTTTACCGTTAAAACCGTTTGGCGCAAAAGTAATAAAATTCCCCGAATCACAAGACTTGACTGATGTTAAATCTAAAGAAATTATATCTGCATCACGAAATATTGGTTCCGAAATTGTAATATTACCAGATAAATCTCCTAATCTATAGGTTTCAAAAAACAATTTTTCAATCAAATCTGCTTCTTCTTGCGAATTAAAATAGGTTTGATAGCCCAAATTACTATAATTAAATAAATTATTTGGCTCATCAACTACGATTTTAGAAAGATAACTATTTGAATTTATTTCTCCATCGTGTTTTCCAAAATCAAATTTGTTATCTATCGCAACTAAATTGACCATCTGTTCTAAATTATCGAAAGCACGGTACATTGGATAGGTCAAATCTTGAGAACCTCCAATGATAATTGGAATTATTTTTTTCTTCAATAAACTTTCAACTACTTTTTCAACAGCAAAATAAGTGTCTTTTAAATCATTTCCGGCTAAAATATCACCTAAATCAGCAATAGATGAATGCCAGTTTCCCGGATATAAACTATAAAGATCTTTTCGTATTGGATTTAAATCAACTTCCGAATTTGCTAACAAATCGCCTCTGTTTTCAAGAACGCCAATAATTGCGATTTGAATTTTTTCTAAATCTGGAAATTCTTTTTCGGTATGAAAAACAACTTTTCTTCCCAGATGTTGAGAAGAAAGGGTCTGAAGATGAGCTTGAATTTCCGAATTTACAGGTGATAAAAAATCGAATTCCATTTTTTATTTCTTTTTTGCAACTGGTTTCTTAGTAGCTGTTTTTTTTGTCCCAGCAGCTACTTTTTTTGCTGGCGTTTTCTTTGCAGGTGTTTTTTTAGCAATCATCTCTTGCACTTCGGCTAAAGTTAATTTTGAGGCATCAATATTTTTGTTGAGCTCAATTTTAATTTTTCCTTTGGTAATTTCACTTCTTCCCCAACGGGCTTTTTGAACCAAAATGCCTTCTTCTTCCCAATTATGAATTACTTTGTCTATATTTTTTTGTAGTTTATCTTCAATCAAATCTTCTACATCTTGTTGGGTCAGGTCATCAAAATTGTATTTTTTAGACACATTTATAAAAATATTGTTCCATTTGATAAACGGGCCGAATCGACCTGTGCCTTTCTGAACCCCTTCTCCTTTATATATTGCTATTGGCGCATCAGCAAGTGCTTTTTCGTCAATCAATTCTTGCGCTCGAACCAAATCTACGTTCAAAGGCTCCTCCCCTTTCGGTAAAGAAACAAATGCAGCCCCATGACGAATATATGGTCCATAGCGCCCGTTTGAAACCTCAACTTCTTCTCCTTGATATTCGCCTAATTTTTTAGGCAGTAAAAACAAGTTTAGAACTTCTTCTAGAGTGATATTTCCAATATTTTGCTCGNCTAAAAGACTTGCAAATTTTTTATCTTCATCATCTGGCGCACCAATTTGTGCCATTGGACCAAACTTTCCTAAACGAACTGATACTGGTCTTCCAGATTCAGGATGATTTCCCAAGATTCTTTCACCACTTTCCCTTTCAGCATTTTCTTCTACATTCTTTACCGTTGGATGAAATTGATCATAAAATTCCTGCATCATCTTTGTCCAATCGATATTACCTTCGGCAATTTCGTCAAAATCTTGTTCAACTTTAGCTGTAAAATTATAATCTAAAATGTTATTGAAATTTTTTACTAAAAAATCAGTTACTATATTTCCAATGTCTGTCGGAACTAATTTCCCTTTGTTAGATCCCGTTTTTTCGGTTAATATTTTATTCGAAACTTTATTTGACTCTAATTTAATCTGAGTATATTTTCTTTCAACACCATCCAACGCACCTTTTTCGACATAACTCCTATTGATAATGGTAGAAATGGTTGGCGCATAGGTTGAAGGACGACCAATGCCTAGTTCCTCCAATTTTTTAACTAAAGCAGCTTCTGTATATCTTGCTGGCGGTTGAGAAAATCGTTCAGTGGCGGTAATATAATTATTAATCAATTTTTCATTGATTTTCATGGATGGTAACATTCCTTCTTGTTCATCTTCGTCATCGTCATTACCTTCTAAATAAACTTTTAGGAAACCTTCAAATTTAATTACCTCTCCAGAAGCAGTAAAGACATCTTGGTGATTATTGGCAACAATTTTGACGTTAGTGCGCTCTAATTCTGCATCGCTCATTTGCGACGCCAATGTCCTTTTCCAAATTAAATCATATAAACGTGCTTGATCACGGTCAATATTTACGGTGTGTCTCGACATGTCTGTTGGACGAATCGCCTCATGCGCTTCTTGCGCTCCTTTACTTTTATTTACGAAGGTGCGAGGTTTTGAATATTCTTTTCCATAAGAATGAATAATTTCTGCTTGAGCAGCATCCATGGCATCTTTAGAAAGGTTGACACTGTCTGTTCTCATGTAGGTAATCAATCCCGCTTCATACAAACGTTGCGCCAATTGCATCGTAATTCCCACCGGAAAATACAATTTACGTGCAGCTTCTTGCTGTAAAGTAGACGTTGTAAATGGTCCAGCAGGAAATTTTTTGGTAGGTTTAGTTTCTAAATCTGAAACTTTATAGGTTGAACCAATGTTTTTAGTTAAAAAATCTTCGGCTTCTTTTTTGGTGTTAAAATTCTTTGGTAATTTGGCTTTAAAAGCCCTTCCTGCCTCATTAACAAATTCTGCCACAACAGAATAAGTTCCAGAAGAATTAAAATTCTGAATATCTCTTTCTCTTTCTACAATCAAACGCACAGAAACCGATTGCACACGACCAGCAGAAAGCCCACCTTTTATTTTTCGCCACAAAACCGGGGACAACTCATAACCAACAAGTCTGTCTAAAACGCGACGGGCTTGTTGGGCATTTACCAGATTGTAATCAATTTCTCTCGGATTGTCGATTGCTTTTAGAATGGCATTTTTGGTAATTTCGTGAAAAACGATTCGTTTGGTTTTACTTTTAACAAGGTTTAATTCTTCAGACAAATGCCAAGAAATCGCTTCTCCTTCGCGGTCCTCATCGGAAGCTAGCCAAACCATATCGGCTTTTTTTGCTAGTCCTCTTAATTTGGTGACCAATGCTTTTTTATCGGCAGAAACTTCGTATTTAGGCTTGAAACCGTTCATTACATCAACACCAATTTCTTTAGAAGGCAAATCTGCAATATGCCCATAGCTAGATTCTACTTGAAAATCTGCACCAAGAAATTTCTCAATTGTTTTTGCTTTTGCAGGTGACTCAACGATAACTAAATTTTTTGCCATTTGTAATTTTTTCTGTGGCAAAAGTAGGAGATTTTTTTTAAAAACAGGTTTTTGGTGAAATATTTGAGCGTTTTATTACAACCGTTATCATAAAGTAAAGCTTATTTATCAGAAGCTTTGGAATTTATAGTTATGTTTTGACTTTTAAAAAACATCCTTTAAATGCTTGTTATAAAATTATATATCAAAATACTACCAGCTTAATTATGATTAAAAATTAAGAAAAAATAATCTTTGTACTATCGCATTTTTTATAACTACCTTTGCAAAATAGCAGAAAACAGAATTATGAATAATATTGTCGCCATTGTAGGAAGACCAAACGTCGGGAAATCTACACTTTTTAATCGTTTGATTCAAAGAAGGGAAGCGATTGTAGATTCCGTTTCGGGTGTTACTCGAGATAGAAATTACGGAAAAAGCGAATGGAATGGAAAAGAATTTTCAGTAATCGATACAGGTGGTTACATACGTGGTTCAGACGATGTTTTTGAAGCAGAAATCCGAAAACAAGTGGAACTTGCTATTGACGAAGCTGATGTCATTATTTTTGTGGTAGATGTTGAAGAAGGAATCACACCAATGGACGATGCCGTTGCAAAGCTTTTACGCAAAGTTACAAAACCTGTATTATTGGCAGTAAACAAAGTGGATAATGCGATGCGCGAAAAAGACGCCATNGAATTTTATAATTTAGGATTAGGAGAATATTTCACTTTTGCTAGTATNTCTGGAAGTGGAACTGGTGATTTATTAGATGCCTTGATTAACGCTTTTCCAATAAAACCAGAACCAACTCAAGACGAAATTGCTTTGCCAAGATTTGCAGTTGTTGGTCGTCCAAATGCTGGAAAGTCAAGTTTTATAAATGCTTTGATTGGCAAAGACCGTTATATTGTTACCGATATAGCTGGTACGACACGCGATGCAATTGATACCAAATTCGACCGTTTCGGATTTGAATTCAATCTAGTAGACACCGCCGGAATTCGTCGAAAAGCTAAAGTTAAAGAAGATTTAGAATTTTATTCGGTGATGCGCTCTGTGCGAGCAATCGAACATGCAGATATTTGCCTTTTAATCATTGATGCGACAAGAGGATTTGAAGGTCAAGACCAAAGTATTTTTTGGTTGGCAGAAAAAAACCGAAAAGGGGTCGTGATTTTAGTCAACAAATGGGATTTGGTCGAAAAAGACACTATGTCAACACGAGATTACGAAGAAAAAATCCGAAAAGAATTGATGCCTTTTACAGACGTGCCCATTTTGTTTGTTTCTGCATTAACGAAACAACGTTTGTTGAAAGCTTTGGAAACTACGGTTCAAGTTTTCGAAAATAGAAAACAGAGAATTCCAACTTCAAAATTCAATGATTATATGTTGAAAGTTATTGAAGGTTATCCACCACCGGCATTGAAAGGAAAATACGTAAAAATAAAATATTGCATGCAGTTGCCAACGCCAACACCTCAATTTGTGTTTTTTGCCAATTTACCGCAATACGTTAAAGAAGCATACAAAAGGTTTTTAGAAAATAAAATCAGAGAAAACTGGGATTTTTCTGGCGTTCCGATTGATATTTATATCCGCGAGAAATAACATTGATTGCTTAAAATAAAAACTATTTTTTGAAAATTACAATCTAAAAAGAGGTTGATATTTTTTTCAAAAAATAGTTTTTTTGTTTATACAAAATTAAAAAGTAAATGAAATCAGAATTACTTCAACTCATTACATTGTTTTAAACTAAACATCATTTGGTTTTTGAAGCACTGTGCTACTTCTTTTTCAAACTACTGTTTTCAAAACTAGACACATCAATCACTTCTTCCAAGTCGATGTCAAAAGATATTTTGACGCTATCTCCAGCCATAGTTACAGGCAATTGGTTGGAAAGTTGCGAAGAACCCACAAAAATATTTGGATAATCTTTTACTTTAAAATAGTAGAAACTATTACCGTTTTTTACATCATTTTGAATGCGTGTCACAACGGTTTTTAATATTTTTTTGGACGATGAAACACTATTGGCATTTATCTTATTGTCTGCCATATTATAAACATTTTTATAAGCCATCAAGGTTTCTCGCATCGTGTTTCCGACGCCAACAATGGTGTAATCTGAAATGGCAACCATAGCAAACATTTTTACCAAACCGCCATCGTCTTTCAAGGTCATTACATAAGTCGGAATATTGTTGATATTATATGGAATTGGCAACGACGCTTTATATCCCTTTTCTTGCACCTTACCTTGGGCAGAACTTTGCGCTGCAAACTCTGTTGCCCCGCCTTGTTTGTAAAATGTAGTGGCTTTAGTTCNTGTATCTACTAAAACAAAACCAACGGCAGATTCATCTTTTCCAACAGAAGTTAATCCAGTGTACCAATACGATTTGTGATTTTCACCGTAAACCAACGTTAATCCTTCCGTAATTTGAAGTTTATTAGCATTAGAAAAATTCCAGTATCCATGCACATATTCGCCCCAATCATTCAATTGATTTTCTATGAAACTGATGGGCTGAATACGGTCTACCCAAAGTGGAGTGTTCGCAATTGCATACTCTTTAATTGTGCCAGATTGGGCATCAACTACCAAAACACCAGTTGCATCACTACCACCAAAACCAATTTTTTTCTCAAATTTAGTAACTACCCAAAACGGATTTCCTGTATCGTCGATTTCGAAACTAAAATCAGCCAAACCCGTTGTTTCATAGCCGTTAAAATATAAATGCCTGTGAATGTTGCTTTGAAAAAAAGCATTTTCTTGAAACTTAATTTTGATGTTTTTGTCGCCAATGTTTTGAACCAATTTTACATCTCGCTCATTGGTTGCAGAAACCATTACATATCCTGCGGTACCTTCTTTGTTGTTTAACCATTTAAAAAAACCAGAATGCAAAAGTGGTGCAACCCAATACAAATCGTTGTTTACCTTTTGAATGCAAAAATCACCCAACTCAACTTGACTTCCCAAAGCGGGTTGCGAACCAAGGATTTTCTCTCCTAAAAGATGCGCCAAATCTTCATCCACTACACGAATTTCGTCTATAGAAATCGGGGCAATGTGATTTGATATTTTCTCGCCGTTTTCAACTTTTCCAATCAGTTTTTGATAGGACTCGCTTCTAAACATTGGTAAACTTGTTAGTAAAGGAAGAATAAAAAGATAAGCTAAAACAACTAAACCCGCAATAAAAAACAAACGATTGGGTTTTGAAATCACTTTTACTTTTTGGTAATTTTGATAAAATTCCATTTTTGTAAAAATAAAAACGCCAAATAAAATCCAAATTAAAATTAAAATCGGAAGTTGTTTAAAACCGTAGTTCAAAACTGGTAAACCAATATAAATTAACAAAAACCCTACTAAAAGGAATAATAAAAGCGAGAATATTTTTTTCATCATGGTATGTTTAATTTTCAATGTTAGTCATAATAATTTATAAATGTTACAGATTTCATTGATTGCTTGTGAATCTATTTTTTTTATAAAATTAACCAATAGACAAAAAATGTTACTTTTGCTTTTCAAAACATCATACAAATTAATAAAAAGCAAACATGAAAGCATATATTTTTCCGGGTCAAGGTGCGCAATTTTCAGGAATGGGCAAAGAACTTTATGAAAGTTCTGCATTAGCTAAATCAATGTTTGAGAAAGCGAATGAAATATTAGGCTTTCGCATCACAGACATTATGTTCGAAGGAACATCAGAACAATTAAAAGCAACCAAAGTTACCCAACCAGCTGTTTTTTTACACTCTGTAATTTTAGCAAAAACAATAGAAAATTTTCATCCAGAAATGGTAGCTGGTCATTCTCTTGGCGAATTTTCTGCCTTGGTTGCAAGCGGCGCATTGTCTTTTGAAGACGGATTAAGATTGGTTGCAAAAAGGGCTTTAGCAATGCAAAAAGCTTGTAACATTAAACCCTCTACGATGGCTGCTGTTTTAGGTTTAGCAGATGAAATTGTTGAACAAGTTTGCGCTTCGATTGATGGGGTTGTTGTTGCTGCAAACTACAATTGTCCGGGGCAATTGGTAATTTCTGGCGAAACATCAGCAGTTGAAAAAGCCTGTGAAGCCATGAAAGTTGCCGGAGCAAAACGTGCATTGGTTTTGCCAGTTGGCGGTGCTTTTCATTCCCCAATGATGGAGCCAGCAAGAGAACAATTAGCNGCAGCAATAGAAGCCACAATNTTTTTAACACCTATTTGCCCTGTTTATCAAAACGTAACAGCAATGGCAGTTTCTGACCTAAATGAAATTAAAAGAAACTTAATTACACAATTGACGGCACCGGTAAAATGGACGCAAACCGTACAACAAATGGTAAAAGATGGAGCCTCGATTTTTACTGAAGTTGGACCAGGCAAAGTTTTGATTGGATTAGTTGGAAAAATAGAAAAAGAAGTGGAAGTTGCTTCGGCTTAATTTTTTGTAACNAAATCAGTCTTTTTTCGACCTATTGAAAAATACTTTAATATGAAATTTCTAGGTAATGTGCTTTCCACGATAGTGGGTTTGTTTGTTTTTATGATGCTTTTCTTTTTTGGCATTTTGATAATTGGAGCCATTTTTGGTGGAGATTCCGATTCGGTTGTTGTTAAAGATGATTCTGTAATTAATTTAGATTTGTCTGCTATTAGCAATGATTATGCGGGAAAATTTACAGATCCTTTGGTTAATTTGTTTTCTGAAAAATCAACTGTGGGNTTGTCCGATATAATCAATGCTATNAAAGAAGCAAAATCAGATGATAAAATAAAAGGGATTTCAATCCTGAACAATGATTGTAATCTTGGGATGGCACAACGCAAAGCACTAAGAGATGAATTGCAAAATTTTAAAAAATCCGGAAAATTCATCGTTTCTTATGCAGATGTTTATTCTCAAAAAGAATATTATCTCAATTCAGTTGCCGATACGATTTATTTGAATCCGGTTGGCGAAATGGATTTTAAAGGATTGTCTGCAGAACTGATGTTTTTTAAAGATTTTCAAGACAAATCTGGCGTAAAAATGGAAGTCATTCGCCACGGAAAATTTAAAAGTGCCGTTGAACCGTTTTTAGAAAATAAAATGAGTGATGCCAACCGCGAACAAACTTCCGCCCTTTTAAATTCACTTTGGAATGCTGTTTTAACCGATATTTCTATAAGTAGAAAAATTCCTGTTGAAAAATTAAATGAAATTGCAGATGGCCTTTTGGCAAGAACTCCCGAAATGGCTAAAGCGGCAAATTTAATTGATAAAATTGCATACGAAGACCAATATCATGACGGAATTAGAAAAGCATTAAAAGTAAAAAAAGACGAAGATTATAACGCGGTTGACATTGAAGATTATGCTAAAAATGTAATGCTTTCTCCAAAAGATGGCGGTGAATCTGATAAAATTGCCATTATTTATGCGCAAGGAGAAATTACAGGTGGCGAAGGTGATGTAAACGAAATTGGCGAAGGATCGATNCGCCGCTCTTTGCAAGAAGCCAAGAAAGACAAAAATATAAAAGCAATTGTTTTAAGGATAGATAGCCCGGGCGGAAATGCACTAACTTCAGATTTAATTTGGCGAGAAATTGAAATCACTAAAAGAGTAAAGCCAGTTGTGGTTTCTATGGGAAATTTAGCCGCTTCTGGCGGTTATTATATAGCTTGTAATGCCAATCAAATTTTTGCAGAAGCTAATACAATTACAGGTTCGATTGGTGTTTTTGGCATTTTGCCAAACTTTACGCAATTGGCCAATAAAATTGGAATTAATACAGAAGTAGTTTCTACTAATTCCAATGCGGCAAATTACAGTCCGTTTCGTCCTTTAGATGAAAATACGCGGGCCTTTACNCAAGAAAGTGTTGAACACATTTACAGTACATTTGTAACTAGAGTTGCCAACGGTCGAAAAATGACTTTTCAAAATGTNGATGCAATTGCCCAAGGACGAGTTTGGTCTGGAGCCGAAGCACTAAAAATTGGATTAGTAGACAAAATTGGTGGCATGGACGATGCTTTAGAAGCTGCTGCGAAATTAGCGAAGATAAAAAAATACAGCACAAAAAATTATCCGGAATACGACAAAAAATTTGGTGAAATGTTTGAAAATTTACCATTTGCAAAAACCAAAGAAAACTTGATAAAAGAAGAAATTGGTATTGAAAATTATACTGTTTTACAGAAAATTAAAAAATTCAATAATCGAAAGGGCGCACAAACTTTGATGCCTTTTGAGTTGGAGATTAAATAGGTTAAAAGTAAAAAACTAAAAATCATCAAAACATTTAATTGTATTGATGATTTTTTTATTGAAAACAAATAGCTTTTCGAGACTTACATAGTTTTAATCAATATTGGACCAATAATAAAAATCCAATTTTACTTTTTTAAAACCTTTGTAACATCAACAAAATTTTCTTTATTTTTTAAAATATACAATCCACTTGATAAATTATCTGGTAAATAAAATTCTCCGTTGTTTATTTTGAATGTTGATTGCAATTGTCCTAAAACAGAGTAAACCTCAAAAGTGGTTTCTTTTTCTAAACCATTTANCACAATCTTCCCAGNATAAGTTTGAAAAATAGTTGGTTTTACCTTCACTATCGCAGTTGTAGCTAAATTTTCGTTGGCAAACAACCATTGATACGCAGCGGCAAACTCTCCTCGCCAATAACTTTCGCTGTGGGTACCAAAGCTGTCGTATTTTGTTAAGGTATTTGCTGTTGTCAAACCTTTGAGTTGCAAATTGTTTTTCACACCATTAATATCGGTCATAATGGTGGAATATTCATTTTGTCCCGCTACAAAATACATTCGCTGGTCGGTTAAACTAATATTACTCGCATTGATATAGTTATTCAAATCTGAAAGTGAAAACCAATACGCAGCACTAAAAGAACCCACTTTTTTAAAAACATTTGGATATGCTACGGCACCATAAGTCGAAATCAAAGCACCCATCGAACTACCCATTAAGGCGTTGAATTCAGGTTCTGGTTTGGTTCGGTAATTTGCATCAATATAAGGTTTCAATGTATTGGCAATAAATGCCATATAATTGGCTCCATCGCCACCACCGTAAGATGGATTGATCCAAGGTGAATATTCGTTCAATCTTTCTGTTCCGCCATTGTCAACTCCGATAACAATTGCGCCATAATCGCCTTGTGTAAATAAATTGTTTAGCGTTTCGTCAACTTGCCATTCGCCAGAAAATGATGTGGT
>JGI25917J50250_1000044_pt1 | contig 29329 bp, 26 predicted proteins | sample LauGreSBDMM110SN_4_FD_50250 | JGI IMG/M metagenome (IMG submission 50250) | reverse complement strand
GAATTATTCAAAAAGCATCCTATTTTAATGTTGACCTAGGTGCTTCTTATAACTATTTAGATTTCTATACGCATTTTACGGTTAAAAACGCTTTGGCGAGTAAAAGATTAATATATACGGATGTAGAATCAGATAATTTAAGAAAATTATTATTGAGCGCAGGATATGTTTTTGGAGATAGTGAAAGAATTCAATTTGAACCGTCTTTCTTATTTCAATTGGTTGATCAAACTAAGGAAAAAACAATCGATTTAAACTTAAAAGCTTACCGTGATATGGATTTTGGTAAACTTTGGGGCGGTTTATCGTATAGAAGAGGTTTAGATGCAGCACAATATGAATCAAACGGAAGTTTAAAAGACCAAAGACTGCAATACCTAACACCTATTGTCGGTGCGAACATTAAACAATATATGGTTTCCTATACCTATTCTCACTTAATTGGAGATGTTAAATTTGACCAAGGTGGATTTCATCAAATTACACTAGGAATCAACTTGTTTTGCAAAAGAGAGAAATACGACTGTAATTGTCCTGCAATCAACTAAATTCAAAATAAATAACTTTAAAATCTCGATAATTATCGGGATTTTTTTTTCATCCTATTTTTATGCTGATTAAAACTGTAAATGGAAAAACACCCTTAATACCAGACGATTGCTATGTTGCCGAAAACGCTACTATTATTGGAGATGTAGTTTTAGGAGCGCAATGCAGCATTTGGTTTAATGCCGTAATTCGTGGAGATGTAAACTATATTAAAATCGGAAACAAGGTAAATATTCAAGATGGAGCAATAATACATTGCACCTACTTAAAACATCCAACAATAATTGGGAATAATGTATCTATCGGACATAATGCAATTGTACATGGATGCGTAATTAAAGACAATGTTTTGATTGGAATGGGCGCGATAGTAATGGACAATTGTGTAGTAGAAAGCAACTCAATTATTGCTGCTGGTGCAGTTGTTACCCAAAATACAGTTGTAGAATCTGGAAGTATTTATGCCGGCGTTCCAGCAAAAAAAGTAAAATCAATAAACGAGTCCGATTTTGCGGGCGAAATTGAAAGGATTGCAACAAACTATTTGATGTATTCTAGTTGGATGAAATAAATACTTTTCACATAATCTTTAAAAAGATTAAAAACCCAACTTTTCTCTCACTCTTTTTAAAACTTCAGCAGCAACGCTTTTGGCTTTTTTCGCACCTAATTCAAGTGCTTCATCAATAGCGCTTTGGTTATTCATATAGAAGTTATATTTTTCTCTTTCCGTTTTGAACTTGGCAACCATTAATTCAAAAAGTGCTTGTTTAGCATGACCATAACCAAAATCGCGGTTAATATTTTTGTAATTTTCGACCATTGTTAGTATTTCATTTTCATCAGCCAACAATTTATAAATTGCAAAAACACAGCAAGTTTCAGTATTTTTTGGTTCCTCTAATGGTGTACTATCCGTTTCAATAGCCATTATTTGCTTGCGCAAAGCTTTATCATCTAAAAAAATATTTATAGTATTATTCGCTGATTTACTCATTTTTCCACCGTTAGTGCCTGGCACATAATTAGTTTCTTTCATGATAGTAGCTTCTGGCATCACAAAGGTTTCTCCCATAAGATGGTTGAACTTTGCGGCAACATCGCGCGTCATTTCAATGTGCTGCAATTGGTCTTTTCCAACCGGTACAAATTGCGCATCATACAACAAAATATCAGCTGCCATCAACATCGGATAAGAAAACAAACCAGCATTAATGTCATCTAGACGATCTGTTTTGTCTTTAAAGGAATGTGCTAATGTTAAACGCTGGAAAGGGAAAAAACAACTTAAATACCAAGCCAATTCTGTAGTTTCAGTCACATCAGATTGACGATAGAAAGTAACTTTTTCAATGTCTAAACCACATGCCAGCCAAGCCGCAGCGGTGCTATAAGTATTTGATTTTAGCGTTTTACCGTCTTTAATTTGTGTTACCGAATGCAAATCGGCAATAAATAAAAAAGAATCATTTTCAGGTTTTTCTGATAACGCGATTGCTGGAATAATAGCTCCCAAAAGATTTCCTAAATGTGGCGTGCCCGTACTTTGAACACCAGTTAAAATTTTTGACATTTTATTTTTTTGGTTTATCAATTCAAAAATCAAAATCGAATTAAAAAACGATTCTAACTACAATAAGCCACAAAGTTAATTGTTTTCTGAATAATCAAATGCGTTTTTGTAATTTTGACAAGCGCAAATTTGAACAAAACTTATTTTAATACCAATAAACAGAAAGAAATCAATAAAACACCAGGATGAAATTATTAAAGATGTTGTTTTGGACGGTTTGGAGAATCTGGTTTTACCTCATGATGGGAATTCCAATTATCACAATGTTTCCATTTTTAGTAGTTTCTATTTTCAAAGAAAAATGGTACCCCTATTTTTTTGTAATGGCAAGGATTTGGGCAAAATTTATCTTATTCAGCAGCGGATTTTATTACAAAATTGAACGTGAAGAAATCCTTGAGCCCAACAAAAGCTATATGTTCGTGGCCAATCACACTTCAATGACGGACATAATGCTGATGCTAGCTGTAGTTGAAAATCCATTTGTATTTGTAGGAAAAAAAGAATTGTCGAAAATTCCACTGTTTGGGTTTTTCTATAAAAGAACTTGTATTTTAGTAGATAGAAACAATGCTAAAAGTCGTCTTGAAGTTTTTGATCTCGCACAAAAAAGACTCAACCAAGGACTGAGCATTTGTATTTTTCCAGAAGGAGGTGTGCCAAACGACGAAAGTATTATGCTGGACGAGTTCAAAGACGGAGCTTTCAGATTGGCAATTGAGCACCAAATTTCGATTGTACCTATTACATTTGCTGATAATAAAAAACGCTTTTCTTACACTTTTTTCAGCGGAAGTCCCGGATTAATGAGGGTAAAAACACATTTCCAAATTCTTACAACAGGAATTGAATTGTCTAATAAAAAAGAAGTAAAAGACAAAGTAAAAACCGTAATCTACAACCAATTATTAAAATTCAACACATAAAAAAAGCAACATTTAGATGTTGCTTTTCTCATTTAAACCCAATCAAACTAACAATAAAAGAATATTAATCCACTAGATAACGCTGAAAATAATATTAAATTGTATTTAACCATATTATATCTAAAATAAACCTTACCAAAAATTCATTCCATTTGATTTCAATTTACTTTATCAACGTTAAAAAAATCCATTTGGCGAAAACGTTCACTGTATTAAAACTATTTTCTGTACTTTTGAACTAAAATATCCTTATTTTATGATCGAAAATCCAAAATTTGCAGTCATCGGTGGCGGAAGTTGGGCTACAGCAATTGCAAAAATGTTATGCGTAAATCTTTCAGAAATAACATGGTACATGCGAAATACAGATGCAATTGAACACATCAAAACACAATACCATAATCCAAATTATTTAAGTTCTGTTGAATTTAACATTGAAAAACTAATTCTTACCAATGACATAAACCAAGCAATTCTCTATGCGGATTATGTTATTTTTGCAATTCCCTCGGCGTTTTTAGGAGGCGAATTAGAAAAACTAACCGCTTCATTAAAAGATAAAGTTATTTTTTCTGCCATAAAAGGAATTGTTCCCGAAACCAGTTTGATTGTCGGCGAACATTTTCATGAAAAATATGATATTCCTTATGAAAATATAGGTGTAATAACTGGTCCTTGCCACGCAGAAGAAGTGGCGCTAGAAAGACTTTCTTATTTGACAATTGCTTGCGGCGATGCCGAAAAAGCCAAAATTGTTGCCAATTGTTTATCAAGCAATTATATAAAAGCAAAAATATCCGACGACATTATCGGAACCGAATATGCTGCAATGCTCAAAAATATTTATGCCATCGCAGCTGGAATAGCACATGGATTAGGATATGGCGACAATTTTCAATCGGTTTTGATGAGTAATGGAATTCGCGAAATGAAGAAATTCATCCGCAAAGTACACAAAATGAAGCGCAACATCAACAATTCTGCTTACCTCGGCGATTTGTTGGTTACCGGTTATTCTGTTTTTTCTCGAAACAGGATGTTTGGCAATATGATTGGAAAAGGTTATACCGTAAAATCTGCAATGATGGAAATGAGTATGGTTGCAGAGGGATATTATGCCACAAAAAGTGCTTGGGAACTCAATCAAAATTATGGTGCAAATACACCAATTATCGATGCAGTATACAGCATTTTATACGATGGAAAAGAAGCCAAAAAAGTATTTAAAAAACTAACAGATAAGTTGGATTAAGACTTTTAAAAAGATTGTATCTTTGCCTAAATATCAAAAAAACTGCTCATTTCAAGCTCTCCTACTATTATGATTGAAGACAAAACGCCACAAAAAACAAGTATTGCGCAACTCGGAGAATTTGGATTGATCTACCATTTAACCAAAAGATTTACAATCACACAGTCTTCCACAATTAAAGGAATAGGAGACGATGCTGCTGTTTTAGATTTTAAAGATAAAAAAATAGTCGTTTCAACCGATTTGCTGATTGAAGGCGTTCATTTTGATTTGGCCTATATGCCTTTGAAACATTTGGGATACAAAGCAGTGGTTGTTAATGTTTCTGACATTTGTGCCATGAATGCTAAAGCGACGCAAATAACGGTTTCTGTGGCTGTTTCCAATCGTTTTCCACTTGAAGCTTTAGATGAACTTTTTGCAGGAATTGCGCATGCCACAGAAGAATATAAAATTGATGTGATTGGCGGTGATACAACTTCGTCTCAAAAGGGATTAATCATTTCGATTACTGCAATTGGCGAAGCAGATGAAAATGAAATTGTGTACAGAAACGGAGCCAAACAAACCGATTTATTGGTAGTAAGTGGCGACTTAGGTTCTGCTTATATGGGCTTGCAAGTTTTGGAAAGAGAAAAACAAGTGTTTTTGGTAAATCCAAATTCTCAACCAGATTTAGACGCTTACACTTATTTAATTGAACGACAATTGAAGCCTGAAGCCCGAAAGGATGTTCGAACTTTGTTGCATGCTTTAGAAATCAAACCAACTGCAATGATTGATATTTCAGATGGACTGTCTTCAGAAATTTTTCATATTTGCAAACAATCAAAAGTAGGTTGTAATTTATATGAAGATAAATTGCCTTTAGATCCACAATTTATTTCAGTTTGCGAAGAATTTCAAATCGATTCAACTACTGTTGCCATCAATGGCGGCGAAGATTACGAGTTGCTTTTTACAATCTCCATGGATGACTTTGAAAAAATAAAAGGCAATCCAAATTTTACCATAATTGGTCATATGACGCAAGAAAGTGAAGGCATTCATTTGATTACCAGGGCCAATACAAAAATTGAATTGCGTGCTAGAGGTTGGGATGCTTTGAGCGAGTAAGGTTAAGTATTCAGTCCCGGTTTACAGTGTTTAGTGGTCAGTTGCTCCGTTTGAAATTGATTTTTGATCTCAGAAGATTAAATTACTTCATTCCAATCTTATCGTGACTTTGAGCATCTATTCCACTATTCCACATTGTTAAAATATCGGTTGCAACTGCAGCTCCACTTCCCGAAGCGATTGCCAATTGACTTCTCCAACCAGCCAAAGTTCCCGCAACGAAAATCCCTTCTGTAACTTTATGATCAATGTTTTTAAGCTGAATTCTATTTTTTTCTGGAATTGATTTTTTATGATTNTCAACATATTGCATCAATCCTTCGATTGAAAATGTGTTAGAATAACCAATAGCAACAACTATGTTTTTAGTGAAATAAGTGTTTTTGTTGGTCGTTATTTCAAAATCGGGAAAACTTCCCTCTATTTTCATTACTTTTTCACTTTCAATTTGTTGAATATGTGGGTAGGAAGAATTTAGTTGAATCAAACTTTCCGTCAATAATGTTGAACCTAGTTTTCCAGCGGGAATTCCATAAGCATTATTAAACACTGCTTCTTGCAACGAAGAGGATTTTTGATGGGTGAAAATCCCAATTTTTTTATCTAAAACAAATGCTTTTTTATTTGCAGAACCCAAAACCATAGCGCAAGAAACACCTGCAACTCCTCCACCAATTATCAAAACATCAAACATAANTACATTTTTTACGAAGGAACAAAANTTCTAAAGATTTTGTGAATTATTTTATTTTNTGTTTGAAAAATACCAAAAATTTAATATTTACTCAACTTGGCTTTCATCATAAAATCTTCGGCTTTTTCAACCATATTGAAACTTCCGCAAAAAAACGGAACGCGTTGATGCAACTCTGTCGGATCAATTTCCATAATCCTACCAAAACCATCCGATGCCTTCCCTCCTGCTTGTTCTGTAATAAAAGCCATGGGATTACATTCGTACAATAAACGCAATTTCCCTTTTGGTGCTTTTGAACTGGTTGGATAAATATAAATTCCTCCTTTTATCATATTTCGATGAATATCCGAAACTAAACTTCCGATGTACCGAGAAGTATATGGTCGGTCTTCTTCTTCCGTTTGACAATATTTAATGTAATCCTTAACTCCTTGCGGAAAATGTACGTAATTTCCTTCATTAATGGAATAAATAGTACCATCTTTAGAAAATTGCATGTTTGGATGCGACANGTAAAATGTCCCTATTGCTGGATTCAAAGTAAATCCATTTACTCCATGACCGGTTGTGTAAACTATCATAGTTGATGTGCCATAAATTACATAACCAGCAGCGACTTGGGCCGTTCCAGGTTGCAGAAAATCTTCTAAAGTTACTGGAGAACCAATTGGCGTAACGCGACGATACACAGAAAATACTGTTCCTACAGAAACATTTACATCGATATTTGAGGAACCATCTAAAGGATCCATTAAAACCACATATTTGTTATTGTTTCGTCCGTCAGAACCAGAAACAGTAATAAAATCGTCGTTTTCTTCGGAGGCAATACCACAAACAATTTCACGATTGATTAAGGTTTGAATAAAAACTTCGTTGGCATAAACATCCAATTTTTGCTGGTCTTCACCTTGAATATTTTGTTCGCCAGCAGCGCCAATGATGTCAACCAAACCGGCTTTGTTGACTTTGTAATTTACCACTTTTGCNGCTAAACGAATTGAGTTAATAATTCGAGAAAGTTCGCCCGACGAATATTGATGTGCTGTTTGGTTTTCAATAATAAATTCTCCGAGCGTTTTGTTGCGTTCTTCCATTTGTAAAATCGTTGTAGTTATTTTGCAAATATCGGATTTTTTACCAATTTTTAAAGCAAATTAGCCCTATTTGTTGAAAATAATGCAAAATAATCTCTTCNGCCAATATGTCTAAATTTCAAATAAAATTTATATTTTTGGATTTGAATTTATAGCAATGAGATTTCTAATTGAAATTACGGCTGAAATTGATTTTTGAATTTGAAATTATGAGAATATTTAAGTTTGGAGGAGCATCAATTAAAGATGCAGAAGGTATAAAAAACGTATATGATGTTTTGCAAAAAGTCGGTTACGACGATGTTTTGTTAGTAGTTTCTGCAATGGGAAAAACGACCAATGCCTTGGAAATTGTGATTAAAAATTATTTTGATAAATCGAGTGAGCTATACGCTTCTGTTCAAGAAGTGAAAAAATACCACAATCAGATTTTGATGGACTTGTTCGACGATGAAGAGGCAGATGTTTTCTTTGCCGTAAATGGCCATTTTGCAGATTTAGAATATTTTTTAAGAAGTAATAAATCGCCCAATTACAACTTTGTTTATGATCAAATTGTAAGTTATGGTGAATTAATTTCAACCACCATTTTAAGTCATTTTATGAATGCTAAAAACATCAAAACCAATTGGATTGATGTGCGCAATTTTATAAAAACAGANAATAACTATCGCGATGCGAATGTGGATTGGGAATTGACTCAGAAAAATATTTCTAAAAACATAAAGCGAAAAACATTAAATATAACGCAAGGATTTCTTGGTGCAGACGAAAATAATTTCACCACTACACTTGGTCGTGAAGGTTCGGATTACACCGCAGCTATTTTTGCTTATTGCCTTAACGCAGAAAGCGTTACGATTTGGAAAGATGTGCCAGGAGTAATGAATGCTGATCCGAGGTATTTTGAAAATGCAAGTTTATTGAATCAAATTTCTTATCGTGAAGCAATAGAATTGGCATTTTATGGCGCCACCGTAATTCATCCTAAAACGTTACAACCTTTACAAAAAAAAGAAATCCCTNTTTATGTAAAATCATTTATCAATCCCACTTTGGCAGGAACGAGTGTGTCTAAAGGCGCAGATTTACAACCGCTTTTNCCTTGTTTTATTGTAAAAAGAAACCAACTTTTGATTTCACTTTCTTCAATTGATTTTTCTTTTATTATGGAAGAAAACATCAGCGAAATTTTTGCGTTTTTACACCAATATAAAATGAAAGTAAGTTTGATTCAAAATTCTGCAATTAGTTTTTCAGTTTGTGTAGAAGATAAATTCGAACATTTTAAAGACTTAAAACCTTTGCTTTCGAAAAAATTTAAGGTCGCTTATAATGAAAATGTATCGCTCTACACCATTCGACATTTTGATGAAAAAGCGGCAGAAATTGTTGAAAAAAATAAAACTGTTTTACTCAAACAGGTCAGCAGAGAAACGATGCAAATTATTACCAAAGAGATTTAATTGCCTGCAACAAAATGTAATCAAAAATACCACAATCTTGTTGTATTTAAAGCACATCCATAACAATTCTATAACATTAATACCNTTAATNCAATTTTTATTGCATTTAATGTGTTAAACTTTAGTTTTTTAGNATTTTATTTTTATATTTACAAACTGTATATTAACCCTTTATATATTTACTATGAAAAAATTATTACTTATTTTATTTGTTATGCTTTCGGTAACAATTAATGCACAATTGGCATCGGGAACGGTTGCTCCCAACTTTACAGCGACCGACATTAACGGAAATGTTCACTCACTTTCAGATTATTTGGCAGCAGGAAAAACAATTATTATGGACATTTCTGCCACTTGGTGCGGACCATGTTGGAATTACCACAACTCTCATGCATTAGAAGATTTGTATGCTTCGTACGGATACGGTGGCTCAGAAGAAGTGGTAGTTTTATTTGTTGAAGGCGATGGTACAACTGGCATCAACGATCTTAATGGACTTACTGCGAGTTCCCAAGGAAATTGGGTATTGAATACCCCTTATCCAATTATTGACAGTTCAACTATTGCTAGTTTATATCAAATTAGTTATTTTCCTACTGTTTATAGAATTTGTCCGAACGGAATTGTAACCGAATTGCAACAACCAACCACTGCGGGTTTTGTATCTAGCATTAATAGTGGTTGCGGTGCATTAGTTGGAACGCAAAACAACATTGAAATGTTGGAATCCGAAAGCGGATTTTGCACAACAAACGGAAGTCCAATTGTAAAATTTAAAAATTTAGGCGCAAATGCAGTAACTTCTGGAACTGTGAACCTTAAAGAGAACGGAAATGTTATCGCTACAAAAAATTTTACTTCTAGTGCGGCACAGTTTGCAACTGCGTCAGTTACATTAGACCCAATAAATATTAATAATAGTTCTCAATATAGTATAGAAGTGGAAAATGTTAATAACGCACCTAATTTTAACGCAAATAGTTCTTCTGCAAACTTGGATCTCTATGTTGCCGCTCAAACACCATTAAACATTGTTGTTAAGGTATATACTGACAACTATCCAACTGAAATGACTTGGAAAATCAAAAATGCAGTTGGCGCGACTGTTAGTAGTGGCGGTCCTTATGTTGGTTTAGCAAATGGTGGTGGTGCAGATGCAAATACTACTAAAACAAAAAACGTAACTCTTGCTGCTAATCAATGTTATAGTATTCAACTATTAGATTCTTATGGTGATGGTTGGGGATCAGGTTCGACACCACATGGTTTAGAAGTTTTTGCAAATGGTGTTTCAATTGCAAATGTTGCTGTTGAGAATTTTGGAACTACATACACTAAATCTAATGTGATGACCACATCAGTTTTGGGAATAGATAATTTTGCAGCCAACAAGACAAAGGTTTTCCCAAATCCCACGGCTGGAATTATCCATATCATTACAGAAAATGAAGTAAATGTAACAATTGTTGATGTTTTAGGAAAAACAGTTTATGCTGCTAATAATATTACCAAAAACAATTCAATCGATTTATCAAACCTTCAAAAAGGAATTTATTTCGCAAAAATAGAAGGTGATAATGCAAGCACAACTGAAAAAATTATCTTAAAATAATTCAAAATGAAAAAAATATTTTTAGTGCTTTCAGTTCTGTTTTTAAATGTTGTGCAGTCACAAATGACAATAACAAAAATTGACGGAACACCAATCACCGAAGGACAAATAATTACATTTGATTCAACCGATATCAATGCAGCGACTTTGGGATTTTTTGTTCACAACAATTCAAATGCAGATATTGATGTTAGAATTAAATGTCTAAGCTTGACAGGAACCGGCACAGGAATGCAACTTTGTTTTGGAGGATTGTGCTACAACAATGTTATTGCCGGAAATTCTTATCCTGCTTTTCCAGTTACAATTGCCGCTGGACAAACAAACACTCAATTTGATCATTTTTACAACAGTAATACAGATACTGGTGGGGCTACAATGAAAGATTTTACTTTCAAGTTTTATCAAGTAAATGCAAATGGAGCAGAAGTAGGCAATTCAGTTACATTTACCTATCGATACAATCCGAGTTTGAGCGTAAACAATCCGACAAATTTTAACCAATTAGAAAATATTGGTGTAAATTTAGTATCAAATGTTTTAGAAAACACAATGTCAATTGATGCTTCAAAAAATATTGAACTAATGATTTACGATTTAAATGGAAAATTAATCATGAAAGAAAAATTAAAATTGGGCGCAAATACGGTTAATGTTTCCTACTTAAATAAAGGAATTTACCTGCTAACCTTTAAAAACGAAGATGGAAAATCGGCTAGTTTAAAGGCAATAAAATAACAATTTCTTTACTAAAAATTAGACCGCTCTCAAAAAGAGCGGTTTTTTTATGATTAATATTTCGATTTCAGCATTGAAAATCTTTAAAAACTGAAAACCCGATTTTTCATACTACTTTTGTCAACTTTACGTTATCTATTTTATGTCAAAAAAAATACTTGTTTTTTTGTTGTTAATTTGGTTTTCTGGGAGTTATGCCCAAGAAGTCCATACGCTATACAAAAACAAGAAAATACTTGCCACTTTAGATTCCATAAAAATCGATTCCGTTGGCATCAACCCCATTTTTTTTAAACTTCTAGATTCAAAATCAGTTTCGATCGACACTTCGTTTTATAAAGTTAATTTTCAAAAAGGNAAATTGATCTTCAATAAAAATGCTCCTTTTATCAATGATTCTGTTACCGTTCGATTTTTGAAATTACCCGATTATCTCACAAAAGTATATTCCATTTACAACAAAAACCAAGTGGTAAGCAACAACGCTGCATTGGGTAGTTTGTATCAAATTGACTCGAATAACTTCAAAAAAACGAAGCCACTTGACGGATTAGAAACTTCGGGAAGCATCACACGGGGAATTACAGTTGGAAACAACCAAAATGCAGTGGTGAATTCTGCCTTAGATTTGCAAATTACGGGCAAAATTTCAGACAAAGTTAGTTTAAGGGCTTCTATTCAAGACTCAAATATTCCTTTACAACAAGGCGGATATTCTCAAAAATTAGATGAGTTTGATCAAATATTTATCGAATTGTTTTCAGACAAATGGAACGTGCGAGCTGGAGATTTATTTTTAGAAAACCGGCAATCGAAGTTCTTAAATTTCAATAAAAAAGTACAAGGACTTTCAACGAATTTCGAATTTGGAACGCCCGAAAATAAAACCACCGTATTCGCATCAGCAGCATTAGTGCGCGGTCAATATGCCAAAAGTAGTTTCGTGGGTCAAGAGGGAAATCAAGGCCCATACAAACTCAAAGGACAAAATGGCGAATTGTACATTTTAGTCATTTCCGGATCAGAGCGCGTTTTTGTGAATGGAATTTTGTTAAAACGTGGCGAAAACAATGATTATACCATCGATTATAATGCAGGAGAAATTGTGTTTACGTCACTTTTTCCAATCACTTCTGAAATGCGAATTGTTTTAGAATACCAATATTCTGACCGCAATTATACCCGATTTGTTACCTACGCTGGTGCAACACATGAACAAGATAAATGGAGCGTTGGTGGTTTTTTGTACTCCGAAAATGATGTAAAAAACCAGCCTTTGCAACAATCGTTATCAACTGAACAAGTTCAGGTTTTGGTAAATGCCGGAGACAATCAAAGTCTAATGAATACACAATCGGCAGTTGAGGACACTTATGCCGAAAACAAGATTTTATATAAAAAGATAATTGCGAACGGTGTGGCCATTTTCGAAAATTCTAAAGATGAAAATGAAGTTCTATACAATGTAAAATTTAGTTTAATTGGTAATAAATTAGGCAACTATAAACTGAAAAACGCAGCCGATGTTAATAAAATATATGAGTATGTTGCGCCAATCGATAATGTTTTGCAAGGTAGTTACGAACCAATATTAAAATTGGTTGCGCCAACAAAAATTCAAATTGCTACATTTTTAGGAAAATACAATCCGTCAGAAAAAACAAATCTAGACTTTGAAATTGGCGTGAGCAATAACGACAAAAACCTATTTTCCAACCTAGACGATTCAGAAAACAAAGGTTTGGCAGGAAAATTAAATTTGAAACAACGCTTGTTTTCAAAAAAATGGACCATCGACTTTTTTCAGAATGTACAGTTTATTCAAAAAGAATTTAAAACTATCGAACGCCTTTTTACCATAGAATTTGACAGGGATTGGAATTTAACTAATCCACTGGGAAACCAAAGTTTGTTGATTTCCGGCATTTCTTTTCAGTTTCCACAAAAAGGCTCAATCAATTATCAGTTTGAAAAACTAGATTTTTCTAAAAATTTTGCAGGCAATCGCCATGTTTTGAATGGGAATTTAAAATTAAAAAAGATAAGTTTTCAAAACAATTCGAGTTACTTAAACAGTGATTCGCAAGATACCAATTCAAAATTTTTACGGCACCAATCTCAAATTCGTTACCACTTTAAAAAAAACTGGCTTGCAAACAGTTTTCGTTTAGAAGATAATCAACAAAAAATAAAAAGCACCAATCAATTTTCTGCATTGAGCCAAAAGTTTAAAGAATATGGATTTTTAGTTGGTCGTGGCGATTCTACAAAAGTTTTCGTCGAATTGGGTTATTTGCATCGCATCAACGACAGTTTGCAAGCTGGCTTTTTGAAAAAAGTAAACCAATCGAATTCCTATTTCATAAAATCTAAAATAATTCAAACTGAAAAAAGCGATTTATCAGCTTTTATCAATTATCGAAATTTAAAGTTTGAAGATAAAAATCGTCCGAATGAACCATCTTTAAATTCTAGATTGCTTTATAATGATCGCTTTTTTAACCAAATGATTCAAATTACCTCCGCTTACGAAAATACTTCGGGCGCAATTGCCCAACAAGAATTTACCTATTTAGAAGTTGATGCTGGAAAAGGAATTTACACTTGGATAGATTACAACAACAACTCAATAAAAGAACTAGAAGAATTTGAGGTGGCGAAATTTGCGGATCAAGCAAAATATATTCGCATTTATTTACCTAATCAAGTTTTTTTGAAAACGCATCAAAACAAGTTTTCCCAATCGTTGACTTTGAGTCCAATTTTATGGCAAAACGAGAAAGGTGTCAAGAAAATTTTATCTTATTTTTATAACCAAACATCTTATTTATCTGAGCGAAAAATAGAAAGAGATGGCAACAATTTTGATTTTAATCCTTTTTCCTCCAGCGATAAAAACCTGTTGGGATTGAACGAAAATTTTAGAAATAGTTTGTATTTTAACCGAGGAAAGCAAAAACAATCAGTCACCTATTCCTATTTTTCGAGCCGATTAAAAAGTTTGCTTTCTGTTGGTTCGCAGGAAAATAAAAACCGTTCTCATCAGTTGCAATATGCCCATTTATATCAAAAAACTTGGCTTTTTGCTTTTGGTGCAAAAACAATAGCATCGGTTTTGAATTCTAAAAATTATGGTGCTAAAAATTATGAATTAAGCGGTTATCAATTATTGCCAAAATTGTCTTACTTGTTCAATAAAAATGCCAGTTGGGACTTATTTTATGAGTTTCAAAACAAAAAAAATAAAATTGGAGATTTGGAAACTTTATCCCAAAGCCGATTTGGAACTTCATTTAGTTACGCTGGTGAAAAGCAATTTACTATTAATGGCGAATTTTCTTTATTTAAAAATAATTTTGTCGGTAATGAACAATCGCCTGTTGCCTATCAAATGTTGGAAGGATTACAACCCGGAAAAAACTTGACTTGGCGATTGTTAGTTCAAAAAAAACTAACCGATTTCTTAGACATCAACCTTAACTACGAAGGGCGAAAAAGCGAAACTAGTCAAACAATTCATATAGGAAGTGCTCAACTACGTGCTTATTTCTAAAAGGAAGTGTTGAAAGACAAAGCAACCCCAGAGCTTTCTGGAACAATTCTACATACCCCTCCTACACAAATCAATCCGCCACGTTGACGACCATAGCTTAAAGAAACGCGCGTAGCACTTTTTCGGTACGCTGTTCCAAAATTATAATAATGGTGTCTTTTTTCTACATTATCATTACCGTAATTGTACATGTCTGAAGCAAAAACAGACCATTTTGGATTGATGTTAAATTCTGCTGTTGAACTCGCCCAATTTTTTTTGTCCGCATCAGCCCAAAGGTGCTCGGCAACCACCCGCACCGATTTCGATGCAGTGATTTTGTAAGTTGCTTCTGCTGCCAAGATGTTAGTTTTGACAAGTCCTACGGTTTCTTCTATTAGCTTTTTGTTATAATATTGATTGATATAAGCGAAAATAGTTTGCCATTTAGAATTCCATTTTTTAGTGATTTCTAAATTGTAATCAGAGAAATATTTTTTTCCAAAACCAAAAAAATCAGTTTGATATGCTTTTGGATTGTTGATTTGAAAATTTCCGCTGAGCGCATTCCAATTTGAAAAATTAAACGCCAGTTTTGTTCCGTATTTTCCACCTAGTTTTGATCCTTTTTTAAAATCATAAAATACATCTAGTTGTCCACCAATTTCGCCCGCTTTTACCAATGAAATATCAGCTAAAATAACATTTGGCTGTGATTGATAAACATAGATATTGGCTAAATTATAATGGTGCTGTTTGGTCAAACTCGGCATAAAATTAAGTATTTTATCGTTAAATGTGTTTCCTTTTGCACTCCTTTCAGAAAAGAAGCTCATGTTTTCTAATCGACGAAAACTTCCGTCNAGGCCAAAGCCTTTTTTAGAATAGCCAACGTTCAACAACAAAGCACTTCCTGGTTTNATAAAGTCATTTTCTGGCTGACCACTTTGTTGCACNACAGCATCATTTGATTTGTAATTAAATTCTGTTGAAGCATAAAATGATTGATTAGAAAAATTCAATCTTGTTGCCAATGCATTGGTCAAAGCGTTGAAATTTGGATTTGTGATGGTTGTTGTTTCATCTCTCCCAACGTAAGAAAATCCGAGTGAAATTTCAGTTGTTTTGAATTTAAAAACATCTGAAAGCACCAATTCTAAATCGGCCCCATAAATTTTACTATTAGCAACTTCAAATCCACTTCTTTGCTGTCCNTAAATGGCTTTTAACGTTAGGTAATCAGTTGGTTTTAATATCGCTCTTCCGCCTCTTAATGCATTGTTGATGCCTAAAGATCGGTCTTCCCATCCTCTAAAAAGTAATCCACTTCCGAATTGTTCGTAGAAATATCCAGCTGTTAAATCAATTATTTTGTCTTGATACTTTAAAAAATACGTGCCAAAATTAGTGTTTTTATAACCTGGATTGAAATTCAAAAGTGCTTTTTGTTCATAGGATTCAATTTGAATTCCTGCTGAGAATTTCTTATATTTTGAGTTTAAAAAAAGATAATTATTCGACCTTACTGGAGAATCTGGTTGACCTACTTTCAACGCTTTATCGTTTAAATACCATTGTGCATTGGATTCAAAACCGCCAAAAAAAGTTGGTTTTTCTTGCGAATAAACTGAAATTACAATAAAAAGCAAAAAGAAATTTAGTATTTTTTTCATGCTACAGCGCTTTCAACTTTTCAAATAATTCTTGTTCATTGCCTGGAACATATCCATTTTGAACGTGAACAATATTTCCATTTTTTACCACAATAGTATATGGAATATTCACGATAGAAAGTGCTCGTTTAAAATCTTGATTGCTATCCAAAAGCACTGAATAATTCCAATTTTTGCCATTAACAAGTGGCTTAACTCTTTTTTGGGTTCTTGCATCGTCAGTTGAGACAGCAATTATTTCCAAATTTATTGTTTTTTTCCATTCTGATTGCAAATCATTAAGCTCTTCCAACTCGTTAATGCATGGAGCGCACCAAGTCGCCCAAAAAGAAAATAGGTAAAGTTTGTCTTTTTCAGAAAAATCGTTTCGTAAGGAAATTGATTTTGATTCCAAATTACTAAGATACAAATCGGGAAGTTGTTTTTGAGCGAATGCACTAATCGAAATCAAGCACATCAATAAAAAATACTTTTTCATTTAGGTAATGTTTAGGAACAAATAACTAAATAAAATTCATATAATTAAAATTTTTTTTGGTTTATTTGTAACATAATTTGATATTATGAGGCTTTTACAATTAACTTTGATTGTGTTTTCGACAATTTTACTTAATTCTTGTAGCGAAACAAGCGTTAAATACGGCAAAATTGACGAAAGCATTGATGCGCCACCTATTAGCGGATTGTTTAAAAAAAGGGTTTTGGTTGAAGATTTTACNGGTACCTGGTGCGGAAATTGCACTCGNGTTGCTTACGGAGTGGAACAATTATTAGAACAATCGGACAAAGTAGTTGCTGTTGCTGTTCATAATGGTGATGACCCTTATCATTATGAAGGAATTGAACCATTGCGCGCACAAATTTACCCGGAGACTGGAGATTTTCCGTTGCCAACAGCTCGCTTAAATCGAACTATTTTTTGGAAATTTCCAGTAGATATCAATATTCAGCAGGCAAAAAATTTAACAAGCAACAATTGTGGTTTGGGTTTAGCTTTGAAATCGTCCATTCAAAATGGTAAGTTAAATGTCGATGTGAATTTAAAATTTGCTCAAGATTACAGCAATTTAAAATTAGTTGTTTACATCATGGAAGATGGTTTGATTTACAATCAAGTGAATTACACCTCGTTTTACAACAATCAGAATCCCGTGATAAATTTTGTTCATAATCATGTATTAAGAAGTGTATTGACAAATATCTTAGGCGATGAAATTACCGAAAACACAACTGCAGGAAGTACTGTAACAAAACAATTTTCAACTAGTTTACCAAATAACATAACAAACAGTGCTAACATCGGCATAGCTGCGTTTGTTTTAGATGCTAAAAACACATCGATAAATGCACGAGGCGCAAAAATAAATGATATTCAAGATTTTGAAGTCAATTAATCCTCATTGTTTTTAAAAAAATGATAAAAAAGTATGCCATTAATATTCTGACAAATGTTAAGATAATGATATGAAAGTGCAAATGAATTTTTTTTCAAAAGTTTTTTTTATACTTTTACGACATTATAAATTTTGAATACAAAATAATACTTTACGCTTCTGACGCTTTTCGTCGTGTCAATTGGGATTGCTGGTCCTGGTGGGGGACCTCCGCCGCCGCCGCCAGGTTTTCCTTTGGGTGATAGTTTATTATATTTGCTCTTCTTAGGATTGTTACTAGCATTTTTGAAGTTAAAACCTTTAGACTTTAATACAAAGCGATAATTATGGTTAAAAATTCCGCGACCTAAAAACTGCGTTTAATTTCTTTTATTGCACTACTTTTAATCCAACCTTTTTTACCGTCTTGGATTTCTATCTTTTTGAAGTTATCAACAGTTTCAAAAACGAATACTTTTGTTCCTTCGTGCAACATAAAAGCTGTTGTGGCAACTTCTGTAGGCTCTGATTTTACAACTGTTATTTCTTCAAAAACGATTGCCGGTTGGTCGTTGTCATAATTTGATTTTTCGAAAATTGCTGAGGAAACACTTATAATTATACCGAAAATAGTGAAAATCATTCCAATAAAAAATATTCTTTTTAAAAGTGTAGTTTCCCCAAAATAATAAATTACAAAAAACAATAAAAATAGAAAAGACATCATTACAGCGATTGAAGCCCAAGTGTTGTAGTGATTAGAAGACGTAAAATCTTGAATCACTCTATTAAAACCCACCCTGGATACTTCTTTAATATCGTCAATCTGTAGTTTTTGAGCAAACTTTAAATTATTTTGAATGTCTTTGTCGTTAGGTTTTATTAATAAAGCTTTTTCAAAATTATAAATCGATGGAGCCACTTTATTTAGCTTATAGTAACAATTTCCTAAATTAAAAAACAATTCTGCTGATTGCTTTTTATCCTTGAGAATGCTTTCATAATGAATAATTGCTTCTTCATAATTTCCCTTTTGGTAAGATTTATTGCCTTTTTCAAAGCTTTGAGCGAAGAAAATTTGGGTTGAAAACAAAAGTGTAAATAATATATTTTTCATGATTTTTACCACAGTGGACACAAAGTTTACACAAAGTTCACTAATTAAAGTGAGCCATTTATAACTCTTTTGACCCCATTTTTTAATAAGTTAACATTAAAATTTATAAGCAAACCAAGTTTGCAATTGGATAATTTGAGATAAGTTATGATTTGAGCTAAATGTACATCGTTTAGATCTTCAACAGATTTTATTTCTACAATAAATTTATTTTCCACAATTATGTCTATTCTGTATCCAATGTCTAATTTCACATCCTCATAAATCAAAGGCATTCCTTTCTACTTTTCAACGAATAAATTTGCTTTTTTTAACTTATAAAACAAACATTCTTCGTAAGCACTTTCTAATAAACCAGGCCCTAAGTTTCTATGAACTTTTAAAGCACATTCAAAAACAATTTTAGAGATTTCATTTTTCTGTCATAACTTTAAACTCTTTGTGCTCTTTGCGAACTCTTCGTGTGCTTAGTGGTTTAACTGCTTTTCTAAATCAGAAATAATAACGACCGCTTTGTCATAGTCATTCTGAATCGCAGCAGTTGATGACGGAGCATATCTCGCCAATTCACAATTTTCGGTCAAAGCTATGAAATTTTTCACCGTAGTTTCATTGGCATTTTTCTGCAATAAAATTTCTTGTATATTGTCTTTGCTCATTTCTGAGGTTTCTATATGCAACTTTGCTTTCAAAAAGTTGTGCATTGCCTTTTCTAAAGCAATATAAAAAGCTTCTTTATTACTGATTTGTTTGTTGGCTTCGGATAAGTATTTCTTTGCCAATTTGTTGTTCATTTTTATTTTATTTCCAACAACATCGCCGTCTATTGCTTGTTTTTTTCTTCTAAAAAGCACAACAAATGGAATACATAAAAAAGGCAAAATCATTAAGCTATTAAAAAGTACCGATCCGAAAAAGTCTTTGTTTTTTGTAGCAATAAGTTTGGTTTTTAACTTTATATACTGAAATTGACTTGAAGCCAAAACTTGTCTCTTGTTTGGATTGTTTTGATTTTCTGCTTTTACAGCCGTTGAGTCAGTTTCGTTTGGACCGTCTAAAACCTTGATCATTATTTCTGGTGAAGTAATTGTTCTATAAGAATTTGAACCCAAATCAAAATAAGTAAATTCCATTGGTTTGATTGGATAATTTCCTTTAAAATCAGGAATAATAGTGTACTTGTCAGAAATACTTCCTGTCATTCCAGACAAGGGCGTACTTACATTTTCATTGCGAATTGGATCGTACATTTCGAGCGCAGCAGGAACGATTGGTTTTGGCAAATTCAATAATTTCAAATTCCCACTCCCAGTTACTTTTACAATCAAGTCGAAACTTTCTCCGTGTTTTAATGTTGTTTTTGAAGGAATTGCACTAAAGTTTAATCTTCCAACTCCTCCTGAAAAATCAAGTGGTTTTCCTTTTTCAGGCAAAGGTTTCACATTGATGGTTTTTGCTCCAGCTGAAACCCTTTTATTACCTTCNACAACTTGAAATTGACCAAAAATATTTCTTCGATTAGTTGGCAATTGCAAATCCAAATCCAAAGCAAGCGGTTCGATGGTTAATTTTCCTGATTTTTGGGGATATAAAATTACTTTTTTCAACACGACACAACGGTAATTTTCTCCATTGTAAGTGCTTTGTTCAACTGTTAATTGCTTAATTTCAATGTTTTGACTCCAAAAGTCATTGTACTTTGGTTTTTCCAACTCTTGAGAATTAGTAATCCCGATGTTATTACTAAAATAAAGTTTGTAAACCACCGTGATTGGCTCATTGATATAAGGATTTGTTTTCGAAATATCTGCAACTAAATGCAATTCGTTATCAGCAGAAACTGGCGCATCGTTGGGGTCTTTTGGAATTTCGATGGCGTTAGTAACGTTTATTTTTACAGGAACCGTTTTATAAATTTGGCCATTAATTTCCACAGATGCTTGTTTGATGGTTAAAACCCCCTTCTGTGAAGGTAATAAAATATAAGAATAAGCTTTACTAAAACTACCTCGACCATTAATCCATTGCTGGCTCATCTGCTGAAATGGTCCTCCAACCACACGGAATCCGTCAAATGTTGGTGGCGCAAAATTGTCTCCATCGGCATTCATTGTAAAATCGACCCGCAATCTTTCGTTGAGACCCAATTTTGTTTTGCTGACTTTGGCTTCAAACTGAACTTGTGCCACAAGTCCTTGAAAACTAATCAAAAATAAAATTATATACTTTTTCATACAAACAGGAATTCCCTCGGGGAAATCTTCGAATTATATTGTTAAATGATGACTACCAATCTTTTTCTGTTTTGATTGGTCTAGCTTTGACCTTTTTTTTGTTGACTTTGTCTTGAACTTTCTTCTCTTCGTTGTTCACAGCATCCAACAAATTTTCTAATCTTTGTTTTGAAATTCCACCTTCTTGCGGTTTTGGCTGGCTATTTTGCGGCTTGTCTTTTCCATCCTTTTTTTCGTCTTTTTTGTCTTTGTCACCTTTGTCTTTATCGCCGTCTTTTTTGTCGTCCTTCTTTTTGTCCTTGTTTTTATCTTTCTTGTCGTCCTTCTTTTTGTCTTTTTTATCGTCTTTCTTGGGCGGATTATCTTTCAACATTTTTTTAGCTAATGCATAATTGTACCTTGATTCTTCATCTGAAGGATCATTTATCAACGCATTTCTGTAGGCTTGAACGGCGTTAGTATAATCTTTTTGTTTCATAAAAACATTTCCTAAATTATGAAAGGCATTGTGTTTTTCGATACGTTCTTTCGAATTCGAAATTGCTTTTTCATAAGCCAATCCAGCTTCTGCCGGTTGTTTAGATTCGTAAATTGCATTTCCTAAATTATATGCAGCAATTGCTTTTTTAGGAAATTTAGATGCTGAAATTCTATAATCGGCCTCTGCATCTACATAATTTTTAGCAACGTAACTTTTATTTCCATCGGGCAAGTTGTTGTCCTTTTCTTGTGAAAAAGCAACAACAGAAAATAGTAAACACAGGTATGTCGTAAACTGTTTCATTATTCTTTTTCGTTAAATAAATTCATTTTTCTGATCCATTTTGTCTTTTTCTCTAATAAGAAAATATCAATTACCAACAAGAAAAATCCAAATCCTAAAAACCATTGAAATTGAGCATTAAAATCTGTGAACTGTTCACTTTCAAATTCAGTTTTTTCTATATTATCCATCGCATTTTTAATATAATCTAAAACTTCTTTGGTATTATTTCCGTTCAAATATCCCCCTTTAGTAGCTTTAGCAATATTCTTTAAACTTTCTGGATTTAGCTTTGTAACCACTACTTCATTATTGTTGTCTCTTTGAAAACTTGAAACAACGCCATTTACTTTCAACGGAATTGGGCCACCTTTTTCGGTTCCAATACCAATGGTTATGATTTTTATTCCTGCATTATTGGCTTCTTCGGCGGCACTTTCCGCTCCTTCTGAGTGGTCCTCTCCATCAGAAATCATGATTAATAATTTCTTGGTTTTGTCCTTTTTATCAAAGTACGTGGTCGATAATTTAATAGCATCATCTAGAGAAGTTCCTTGCGAAGAAACAATACTCGGATTCATCGATTGAAGAAACATTTTCGCAACACTGTAATCAGTCGTAATTGGAAGCACCGGAAAAGCACTTCCAGCATAAGCAATAATGCCAATTCTATCGCTGCCAAGTTGGCTGATAATTTGCGAAACGATTTGTTTTGATTTTTCCAATCGGCTCGGCGCAATGTCTTCACAAAGCATACTTTTTGATACATCAACTGCAAAAACGATGTCGATTCCTTCTCGTTTTATAGTTTCTGATTTTGTACCAATTTTTGGATTTACCAATGCAATAATAATGCACGTCAGCGCCAAAAGAAAAACGATTAATTTTAAAATTGGTTTAAAAACAGATTTTTCTGGACTTAACTTTTTTATTAATTCTAAATCTCCAAATTGCTGTTGTTTTTTTCTTTTCCAATATAGATTATATAGGAATATCAGCACCAAAATTGGCAAAATNAANANAAGGTATAAATATTTTTTTTCGTCTAATTCCATAATTTTTAACCGCAAGGTTCACAAAGTTTTACACTAAGTTCGCAAATTTTTGTTTTGAATTTATATGAATGATTTGAATATTGTATTTCTTAAAAAGATTTCTACTAATAATAAAATTAATGCAAAAAGCACATAAGGTCTGAATTTTTCGTCGTAATCATAAAATTTTAATTCTTCTATTTCGGTTTTTTCAAGTTTGTTGATGGCTTCATAAATTGAAGCCAATTTGCTGTTGCTAGTTGCTCTAAAATATTTTCCGCCCGTTTTTACAGCAATACTTTTCAATAATTGTTCATCAATTTCTACCTTCATCATTTTAAACAGAAAAGTTCCGTCAGGCGCTATTGCGTAGGGAAATTCTGCATTTCCATTAGTCCCAATTCCAATTGTATATACTTTTATTCCATATTCTTTGGCAATGTCTGAAGCGGTTTCTGGCTCAATAAATCCTGCATTATTAACTCCATCAGTCATCAAAATCACCACTTTGCTTTTTGCTTTGCTGTCTTTTAGTCTGTTTATCGCTGTTGAAAGTCCCATTCCGATGCCTGTACCATCTTGCAAAACATTGTCGTATTTCACACTTTGCATGGCTTGCAAAACTACCGACTTATCGCTCGTTACAGGAGTTTTGGTATAAGCTTCTGAAGCATAGACCACTAATCCAATTCGGTCGTTCGGTCTGGCTTCTATAAATCCTTGCGCCACTTTTTTAAGCGCTTCCATTCGATTTGGTTTCAAATCTCTAGCCAGCATACTGCCAGAAACGTCAATGGCCATCACGATGTCAATTCCTTTTGTAGTTTTGGTTTGGCTCGAAATATCGACTGTTCGTGGTCTCGCTAATCCAATAATCATAGCGCTTAATGCTAAAATTCTAAAGACAAACAATATTAGTTTTAGTTTCGAAAGGATTGATTTTGACCCTTCAAAACCCTTCAAAGAACTCATTTTTAAAGTGGCCGTTTGTGCTTTTCGCTTCCAAATTTGCCATCCAATCAAAACTGGAATTAAGGCAAACAACCAAAAAAATTCTGGGTTTAAAAAAGTGACTTTATTCATTGGTATTTACTTTTTTAAGTTCAACAGAATTTAACATTTTTTCTGCGATTTGATTGGCATATTTATCGCCTTCTTCATGCAAAATCATAATTTGTTGCAAACCTCCATTTTGACTAAACAACAAAATTTCATAATATAATTTCGTGCTCGATTTTGTTATTGTGTTGATAAAAGAAAAAGTCCCATAACCTTTGATGCCTGAAATTCCTTCTTTTGTATTGAATTCTTCTTGTTTTACAATCATGTTTTGACCACCTTGCAATTCAATCATTTTTAGCGAGCCCTCTAATGCTTTCGGCAAATCGATTTGTGTCTCTTGTTTGAAACTCGCTGTCGAAACCATGATGTAAAAGTTGTCTAAAAAACTACCATAAGCAAAAGATTGCATGTCTTTTATCAATGCCATACCTTCTTTTGGAAGTGTTTTANACAAATCTATTCTTTTTAAAACTTTGGGTGTTTCAATCGAAATATTAGGATTTCCATAATCACTTTTGACCCATTCCGCTTCAAGTAATTCTTTAGTTGGATGTCCGAGAAGATTATCTTTTACATAGTCAAATCCCTTGGTTACAATAAAAAAAGTAGTTATTGCAGTAAACAGAAAAACTACTGTAGCAGCAGCCATCAAAATGCGCTTGTTTCTTTTTTTCTTTAATTGAATCTGAATTTGTTTCTGACGTTGCATTTCGTTGAGCAAATCTTCTTCTTCATTTTCTACCTCAACAGGAATTGATTTATCTAACGTTACAATCGCCTTTTCAATCTTTTTTCTGTCTTCNGTAATTTCAAAATCCAATGGTTTTGATTTTGCAAATTTTACTAAATCGGCTTGCTTCAAAACGCGTTCTAAATTCTCGATGGTTTCTTGTGAAAGTACCATTTTCTTTTTCAGCGATGCTTTTCTCAAACCTTCAATCAGTTCAGAAGTAGTGCTTTCCATGGCAGGAATTTCTATGGCTTCTTCAATATAATTCCTAGCAATGTCGGTCAATTCACTGTAATAATCTTTAATTTCACCTTTTTGCCAAAGTTCTTTTTTCTCTAAAATATTCAACAAATTGGTTGCTTTTTCAATTGGTGTTTTATAAACTTCGGCTTCAATTTTTTTACGTTGTCGGATTTTNACAAACCAATAAACAAAAGCACCAATTCCGGCAATTAGTAATAAAATGAGTAGTACTTTCCAAATCCAGCTTTTGCTTGATGAAGCTTCGGCAATAGGTTTGATATCGTACATTTTTTGTCGTAAAGTATCGACCTGCACGTTGGCAACTTCAACCAAAATTGAATCTGTCAAAAACATTTTTTTGTCAATCAAAACCCTCAAACTTGGCACATAATATTTTCCAGAATCAAATTGAGTTAAACCGTATTTTTTTATCAATTCATAGCGGCTTCCTTTTTTGATCGTGTCAATAACGTAATCGCGAATTACTTCTAATTTTCCAAAATTTTTACCTTTTGGGAAAGTAACTTGCGACAAAGTATCAACTTCTGTTTTTAGCGTAAGGTTGAACTGTGCACCAATTTTATTTTTAGTAACATCTATTTTTGTTTCTACCAGTTTTTGAGAAAACAAGTTTGTAGAAAAAAATAAAAATATAATGTATAATTTAAAATTCATTTTTTATTAATTTATGATTGAAGATTAACGATTTATGATTTCAGATTTATCCATTCTTAATTTCGTTTCAAATTTCGTTTAATTTCAAATTTTAATTTATTTTAGATTTGTTTTTGATGTTTTAATACTTGCAACAAAAATTGAAATAAGTTCATTTGCTTCTTTCTTAGCCATTGATAAATTTACTAAATCAGTAGTTAAATTTGCTTTTTCAATAATTTTTAAACAAACAAAAGTTTCTCTCAATTCTTTTAAACAGACACCCATTTTGTGAATAAAATCTATATTACTTTCTGCACTTTGGGCCTCTCCATAATTCAAAGCAGGTGATGTTCCAGATCTAATTATTTGACCTCCTAAGTGATTTCCAGCATAATTTTTTTCAAATTTGCCAGCTAAAATTATAATAAAAGCGGCAAAATCAATTAATCTATTTTCTAACTCTTGTTTATTCATTTATATTTTAATTCAAAATCTTCAATCAAAAATTTTTATTTACTTCAACCAAATCAAAAATCTAAAATCGTTAATCAACAATCAAAAATCTTTATTTACTTCAACCAAATCAAAAATCTAAAATCGTTAATCAACAATCAAAAATCCTTACCTCGATTTAAAATAACCCAACAATTTTGTTACATAACTTTCGTCAACCCTTGTGTTCACTACTCCAGAACCGCATTTTGAAAAAGTTTCTTTAAAGTATCTTATTTTTTCTTGATAATGGTTTTCATAACCCAATCTAACAGATTTTGAACTAGTATTGATTAATTGAATTTGTCCAGATTCTGCGTCTTCCATTGTTACCATTCCGAGATTCGGCATTTTTTCTTCTCGAATATCATAAACCCGAATTCCGGTAATGTCGTGTTTTTTTGATGCAATTTTCAACGTTTGCTCATAATCAGCTGACATAAAATCTGAAATTAAAAACACAATTGCCTTCTTTTTTTGGGTTGATGATAAAAATTTTAAAGCTTGTGCCACATCTGTCTTTCTACTTTTNGGTTGAAATTCGATCAATTCACGAATGATTCTCAAAACGTGTGATTTTCCTTTTTTAGGCGGAATGTACAATTCTATTTGGTCTGAAAACAAAATCAAACCAATTTTATCATTATTTTGAGTGGCCGAAAACGCCATTGTTGCTGCAATTTCGGTTACAATTTCTTCTTTAAACTGGTTTTTAGAACCAAAACTTTCTGACCCTGAAATATCTACCATCAACATCATGGTCAATTCTCGTTCTTCTTCAAAAACTTTTACATGTGCTTCGTTATATCTCGCTGTAACGTTCCAATCTATATTGCGAATATCATCACCAAATTGATACGGACGCACTTCAGAAAAAGTCATTCCGCGCCCCTTAAACGAAGTGTGGTATTCTCCCGAAAAGATGTGATCACTCAATCTACGGGTTTTGATTTCGATTTTTCGAACTTTTTTTAGTAAGTCTTTTGTTTCCATATCTTTAGTTTTCAGTCGCAGTTTTCAGTCGCAGTAAACCGTATTCTGAAAACTGAAACTGAAAACTGAAAACTATTTTTAAGGCACCTCAACTTCATTAATTATCTTATTGATGATATCAACAGAAGTAATGTTCTCGGCTTCGGCTTCATACGTAATTCCTATTCTGTGGCGCAAAACGTCATGAACAACGGCGCGAACATCTTCTGGAATAACATATCCGCGTCTTTTNATAAAGGCNTAACATTTTGCAGCGGTTGCCAAATTNATACTNCCACGAGGNGAAGAACCAAAACTAATAAGTGGTTTTAAATCTGCTAACTTGTATTTTTCGGGATAACGGGTAGCAAAAATAATNTCTAAGATGTATTTCTCGATTTTTTCGTCCATGTAAACTTCTCGAACGGCTTCTTGGGCGCGAAGAATTTGCTCAACAGAAATAACGGCATTTACTTTCTCGAAAGCGCCTTTTAAATTTTGACGGATCACTAATCTTTCGTCTTCCATTTTTGGATAATCGATAACTGTTTTCAACATAAAACGATCGACTTGCGCTTCTGGCAAAGGATATGTTCCTTCTTGCTCGATTGGATTTTGTGTTGCCAAAACCAAGAATGGTTTGTCTAGTTTAAAGGTAGTGTCGCCAATGGTAACTTGCTTTTCTTGCATGGCTTCCAATAATGCGGATTGGACTTTTGCTGGTGCGCGATTGATTTCGTCTGCTAAAACAAAATTGGCAAAAATTGGTCCTTTTTTGATAGAAAATTCATTGGCTTTGATGTTATAAATCATCGTTCCTATAACATCCGCTGGTAATAAATCTGGTGTAAATTGGATTCTACTAAAAGAACCTTGAACGGCCTGAGACAAAGTGTTAATTGCCAATGTTTTTGCCAGTCCAGGAACGCCTTCTAAAAGGATGTGTCCTTGACCCAAAAGCCCGATTAACAAACGTTCGACCATGTGCTTTTGACCCACAATTACTTTACCTAATTCAAAGGTTAAAAGGTCGATAAAAGCGCTTTCTCTCTCTATTTTTTCATTGATTGCTCTTATGTCTAAAGTAGCATTATTTTCTTCCATTTTTAATAAATTTATTGCTTTGGATTTGAACATTATTTTGAACACTGCAAATTGAATTTTTTTTTAGAAGAAAAATGTTAAAATATGGTTAAAACTTTAACTGNTAAAGAAGCTTTAAGTATGATTTGTGATTTTGTTTTTAAATTTTTAAGAACTTTACAGCATCTACAAAAAATAGATTTATTCTTTAGAAATTTTTAAAAAAATTAAAATGACAAATACAAAATTATCAGCGATTGTTGCTGGAACGATGAACTGGGGTGTTTGGGATAAAAATCTTAGTGTTTCAGAAATGGAAAGCATGATTCATATTTGTTTAGAAAATGGAATTTTCACCTTTGACCACGCAGATATTTACGGTTCATATACTACAGAAGCTCAATTTGGAAAAGCATTTGTTGAAAGTAAAATTGATAGAGATAAAATGCAGCTGATTTCGAAATGCGGTATCCAACTCTTATCCGAAAATAGAAACAATGCTATCAAGCACTATAATTATGATAAAAATCACATCATTTGGTCGGTCGAAAATTCTTTAAAAAATTTAAAAACTGATTATTTAGACGTNCTTTTATTGCATCGCCCGAGTCCGTTGATGCAAGCCGATGAAATTGCAGAAGCCATTGAAAAACTAAAATCTCAAGGAAAGATNTTGGATTTTGGNTTNTCNAATTTCACATCATCACAAACGGANTTGATTCACCATAAAACAACCGTTTCTTACAATCAAATACAGTTTTCCGCTTCGCATTTTGAACCAATGATNGACGGAAGTTTAGATTTTATGCAAGTGAATAATATTCGACCGATGTCTTGGAATCCGCTTGGAAATGTCTTCAAAGTAGACAACGAACAAACCCGAAGATTGAAAATATTGTTGGCAAAATTAGTCGATAAATACCATTTGGGTGCCGATACCATTTTACTGTCTTGGATTTTACAACATCCGGCAAAGGCAATTCCCATTGCTGGCACAGTAAATGTGGCAAGAATTCAATCGCTCATGAAAGCGACTACTTTGCAATTAACAACCGAAGAATGGTTTGCAATCTGGACCGCGAGCAAAGGAAATGAAGTAGATTAAAACAAAAATTATAAAAACAAAAAAATTGAACACAAAAACAGCATTAATTACAGGAGCGACAAGCGGAATCGGAAAAGCAACGGCAACTATTTTAGCTAAAAACAATTACAAAGTAGTGCTTTGCGGCCGAAGAGAAGACCGATTATTGGCATTGCAAAAAGAACTTTCACAATTTACAGAAGTTTACATTTTAAATTTTGATGTTCGGGATAAAAAGGAAGTTTTCGACA